>BNJU01002288.1_pt1 | contig 298062 bp, 500 predicted proteins | sample 8539281 | NCBI WGS metagenome assembly BNJU01 (sample SAMD00202456, study PRJDB9452) | human saliva metagenome | isolation source: human saliva | place: Japan | reverse complement strand
CGAAGAGATTCGAACTCTCGTGCCACGAAAAAAAGTGACAACCTGATTTCGAGTCAGGCTCGTTATGACCGCTTCGATACACCTCCAAAGTATATTATACATTAAAAATGCGCATTAAATCAACCTTAATAAATATTAAGAATTTCACAATAATTATATATAATATAGAAGAAACTCACATAGTAATGAAAAATATCATTGTCAGAAAAATATAATTAGATTGAAAAAACATACAATTTATAGTATGATATTAGCAACAATAAATATCACAGGAGGGTTTGACATGCGTTGTAAAAATTGTGGTTCTATGAATGTTGACGGAGCAAAGTTTTGTGAGAGTTGTGGTGCTGCCCTTGAGAGCGTGAATAAGCAGCAAAGCCAAAGTAACACCGAATCTAAGGTATCTAATCCTACAGGTAGTCCGGGAAGTTTGAAAAAACTACCTAAGAATATTATTTTCGGTGCGGCAGGTGCCGTAGCGGTTCTGTTTATTATAGTGATAGTTGCATTCGCTATGAATTCGGGTAAAGTAATTGATTTGAACAAGTATATAAGCTTCGAGTCAAGCGGTTATGACGGATACGGAAAGGCAAGTATAAGTGTTGATTGGGATAAGCTTGAAAAGGATTACGGGAAAAAAGTAAAGTACAGCAGTAAGGGTAAGAAAGAGTACGGAGTTTTGACCTATGCATTTGAACCGATGTCGGTTCTTCGTGATGCCGTATCGGGAATAAGTCTTGACAAGTCTGAGAGATTAAGTAATGGTGACAAGGTTAAGTACACCTGGAAGGTATCTGATGATACAACAAAAAGTATAAATTATAAGTTAAAGTACAAGGACGGAGAATTTGAAATAAAAAAATTAAATGAATTGAGTAAATTCGATCCGTTTGAAGATGTAAAGGTGAGTTTTTCAGGAATTGCACCGAACGGTAAGGCCGAGATTGCTTACAGCGGCGGTGGTGATATATTGCATGAATACAATTTTAAACTTGATAAGTTTGATAAACTGAAAAACAATGATACTGTTACTGTAAGTCTTAATCTTGATGAAGATCAAATAGCTTCTATGGCAGACAGGTACGGAAGAATACCTGAGAAGATGAGTCAAACTTATACTGTATCAGGGCTTGAAACCTATGTAACACAGTACAGTGAATTACCTCAGGATTTCATAAAAGAAGTAAACGATAAGGCAAAAGAGGTTGTAAAGGAATATACGGACAGTGCATACGGCGAAGGCACTACACTTTCAGATCTTAAGTATGAGGGTTATGCACTGAAGACCGGTTTGGATGAAGTATATAACGGATTGTATATTGTCTACAGCAGAGTACTTACAAGTACAGACAGTAAGTATGTAACCACCAAGATGTATTATCCTGTAGCTTTCAGGACATTGATGTTGACAGATAAAGTGACTTATAAGAGCGGTCCGGAGATTATAGGAAAGTCAAGCTATGTCACAGGAGATTCAAAAGAATCAAAAGGATATAAGCGTCCATATGATTTTCTTAGGCAACATGTCAGTGAAAATGTGGCGGCAGGTGACGGCTTTGAAAAGTTTGAACATGAGTCATATGTGCATAAGCTTGAGGATATGACAGATGAGTACAGAAAGTCTTTACAGGATCAGGCAAGACTTACTTTAGATGCTTACATTGCAAAGGATTATAAACCGAATATGCAGGTATCCGATATACAGTTTGCAGGAGAGTATTTGCTGTATACTTCAGATGACAAGGAACAGTTCAACGGTACAAATATATACTATGTAGTGTTCTCTGCAAATTTAGCTGATGCCAACGGCAAGTTCCCAACCACTACCATTTATTATCCGGTGGAATATACCTATGTAATGAAATTAAGTGATGAGGACTTCTTTGCGGCAAACAGATCAGATGTTGCTCTTAACTTTTTGAGTCTTCCAAACACTTGGGATACAACAAGAGGATATACAGACGGCAATGAAATGTACAAGAGTCTTATAAGCAGTCGCGATAAAATATATGAGCATCAGGTAAGTGACGGTTTAAAGCAGTTCGGTGAATGATATAATATAAACGATTGTGGACAAAAGTATAAAAGGGGGCTGACAGTCAGCCCTCTTTTATAACCTAATCGTTTGAATATCGGACAAATTTAAAGTAACAGTAGCTGTTTTAAAGTGTATTTCATATAATATCAATGAATCTCCGGCAAAGTCTATAGTATTTTTATAGCCGGGTATCTTGTCACAAAAGCAATCTGCCAAATCAAAAACTGTTTTTTCGCTTCTTAGGGCAATTCCTCTTGCCTTTATATGCTCATTGCCTTTTTGGGGAATTGTTGTAAAGGCGACGTTTCTGTTTTGTTTAATTTCTTTTACTTTTTCATTATCTTTAAATGTTGAAAAGTATAGGACATTATTTGTGGGGTTAAAGTAATAGTTGACTATTCTGACATTTGGAGTGCCGTCTGTTCCTACGGTTGCCAAAGCAATTTCAGTCTGAGTATCCATAATTCTTTTGAATTCTTTTATTGTATTCATGAAAACCTCCGTTTCTATGGTTAGTATAACAGATTTTTCATATGAGTATACAATGCTTCTGTACTTTACCTTAGTAGAGAAATAAAGTGTTGACAGTTACGCTTTAGCGTGCTACCATGAGAAAGTGTTAAGGTAATGCAGTAAAGAAAGTTATGAGGTGTATTTATGAAAAAAATTTATTTACTTGGAGTTTTAGCAACAATTATGTTGGTAGGCTGTTCATCAGCAAAGACTACAGAAAGTTCATCCGCATCAAAGGACATAAGTGCAGCAGAAAGTAATTTGACAGATGAGACTTCTATTGCAGGTACAGACGCTAATACAACTTTTACGGTGGGATTTGATAAAGATTTTCCACCCATGGGGTTTGTTGGAGATGACGGGGAATTTACCGGGTTTGATTTAGACTTGGCAGCGGAGGTGGCAAAGCGATTGGGCAAAGAGATAAAGTATCAGCCTATAGCCTGGGATGCAAAAGATATGGAACTCACATCCGGTAATATTGACTGTATTTGGAACGGCTTCAGTACACAGAACAGAAAAGATAAATATACATGGACAAAGCCATATATGAAAAATATGATCAGGTATTTGTGGTAAGATCTGATTCGGATATCAATTCGTTTGAGGATTTATCAGGAAAAACGGTGGAGGTTCAGATGGATTCGTCAGCCGAAGCGGTATTAAAAGAAAATACAGAACTGTCAGGTACATTTGGTAAATTACAGACTGTGGCTGATTTTAACACAGGTTTTATGGATCTTGAAATGGGTGGTGTGGATGCTTTGGCTATGAATAGCGTAGTGGCAAATTATCAGATCACAAAAAGAGGTGGAGAAGGCTTCAAAATTTTGGATAAGCCGGTTTCAAGTGAAGAATATGCGGTAGGATTTAAACTTGGAAATACAATGTTGAGGGATGAGGTGCAGACGGCACTTGAAGAGATGAAGGCAGACGGTACATTAAAGAGTATTTCTGAGAAATGGTTCGGTAAAGATGTTACTACATTAGAGTAACAGCATATGTAGTGAACAATAATTTACCTGAAACATAAAATTCAACAAATAACATGTACTTTTTATTGCCTTTAAATGTTGTAAAGTATATGATATTAATACAATGTGGAAAGGGTTTATCAAGCCGATATTACAGGCAACTTGCTTCCAACTTGGAATAGACATAAAAGCTTATTTGATGTATACTTTTTTCATATGGGATATCGTCAGATATCGTCTAAATAAGTAACAGATATGTAGAAGAAGGGGAAGCCATGATTGACATTAAGTTTTTAAGAGAAAATCCGGATGTCGTAAGACAGAATATCAAGAATAAATTTCAGGATTTCAAACTCCCGTTAGTTGATGAGGTTATCGAGCTTGATGAGAAGCTCAGAAAGACAAAAGTAGAGGCTGATGAGCTTAGATCAAAGAGAAACAAGATTTCAAAAGAAATCGGTACACTTATGGCACAGGGCAAGAAAGAAGAGGCTGAGCAGGTAAAGGCATCTGTAGCAAGCCTTGGAGAGCAGCTTTCAAAGCTTGAGCCTGTTGAAGCAGAGCTTGAAGAGAAGATCAAAAAAGATATGATGACCATTCCGAACATTATCGACCCGAGCGTACCGATAGGTAAGGATGACAGTGAGAATGTAGAAATCGAAAAGTTCGGTGAGCCTTTTGTTCCTGATTTTGAGATACCGTATCATACTGAGATAATGGAAAAACTGAACGGAATCGACCTTGACAGTGCAAGAAAGGTGGCAGGAAACGGATTCTATTATCTTATGGGAGATATTGCAAGACTTCATTCTGCAGTAATCTCATATGCAAGAGATTTTATGATTGACAGAGGATTTACATACTGTGTACCTCCTTTCATGATCAGATCTGAAGTGGTAACAGGAGTAATGAGCTTTGCAGAGATGGATGCCATGATGTATAAGATTGAGGGAGAGGATCTCTACCTTATAGGTACAAGTGAGCATTCAATGATCGGAAAGTTCATTGACACTATGAATGACGAGGCTAAGCTTCCGTATACACTTACATCTTACTCACCTTGCTTTAGAAAAGAGAAGGGAGCTCACGGTATCGAGGAGAGAGGTGTCTATCGTATCCACCAGTTTGAGAAGCAGGAAATGATAGTTGTTTGTAAGCCTGAAGAGTCAAAGATGTGGTATGACAAACTGTGGCAAAATACTGTAGATCTTTTCAGATCAATGGATATTCCTGTAAGAACGCTTGAGTGCTGTTCAGGTGATTTGGCGGATCTTAAGGTAAAGTCATGTGATGTTGAAGCATGGTCACCAAGACAGAAAAAGTACTTTGAGGTAGGAAGCTGTTCAAACCTCGGAGATGCACAGGCAAGAAGACTTAGAATCAGAGTAAAGGATGAAAACGGCAACAAGTACTTTGCACATACACTTAACAATACTGTTGTAGCACCGCCTCGTATGCTTATCGCATTCCTTGAGAACAATCTCAATGAGGATGGAAGCATCAGAATACCTGAGGTTTTAAGACCTTATATGGGTGGAAAAGCAGTTATAGGAAAATAATGGTTTACGCCCTGTGTATGCAGGGTGTATTTTTGAAAGGAGACTCTTTTGAATTTTTCGTTTGCACATTTTAATTTTAATGTTCTCGATTTGGAGAAAAGTTTGAAGTTTTATAAAGAAGCACTCGGACTTGAGCCTGTAAGAAGAAAAGACGCACAGGACGGTTCATTTACTTTAGTATATCTTGGAGATAAAAAGACAGGTTTTGAGCTTGAGCTTACATATTTAAGAGACAGAAAAGAACCTTATAATCTCGGAGAACTTGAGTATCACCTTGCTATGGCTACAGAGGATATGAAGGCGGCTCATGAGCTTCATGAGAAGATGGGTGTTATATGCTATGAAAACCCTGATATGGGAATTTATTTTATAAATGACCCTGACGGATATTGGATTGAGATTGTACCAAGTAAATTATAGAGGTAAATATGGCAAAGATACAGATGATTACTCCACTTGTTGAGATGGATGGAGATGAGATGACAAGAATCCTGTGGAAGATGATAAAGGACGAACTTATACTTCCTTTTGTGGATTTAAAGAGTGAATACTATGACCTTGGATTAAAGCACAGAGATGAGACGGATGATAAGGTAACTGTAGAGTCCGCCAATGCTACAAAGAGACTCGGTGTGGCTGTAAAATGTGCTACCATTACTCCGAATGCCGCCAGAGTAAAAGAATATGACTTAAAGGAGATGTGGAAATCTCCAAACGGTACTATCAGAGCTATCTTTAGACGGTACGGTGTTTCAGAAAAGCCTATATTGGTAAAGGGTATTGAGCCGAATGTCAGAACATGGAAAAAGCCTATAACCATTGCCCGTCATGCCTATGGTGATGTATACAAAAACACGGAGATGATTATTGACGGACCGGGTAAGGTTGAGCTTGTGTACACAGACAGTGAGGGCAATGAAACAAGAAGTCTGATACATGAGTTTAAGGGTGCAGGAATTGCACAGGGAGTTCACAATCTGGATTCTTCCATTGAAAGTTTTGCAAAGGCCTGCTTTGAATATGCTCTGAATCAAAAAGAGGATTTGTGGTTTGCTACAAAGGATACCATATCAAAGAAGTATGACCATACATTTAAAGATATCTTTGAAGAGATATACAATGCAGAGTACAAGGAGAAGTTTGAAAAGGCCGGAATTACCTATTTCTATACTCTTATAGACGATGCCGTGGCAAGAGTGATGAAGTCCGAGGGCGGATTTATCTGGGCTTGTAAGAACTATGACGGAGATGTTATGAGCGATATGCTTTCATCCGCTTTCGGTTCACTGGCTATGATGACTTCGGTACTGGTTTCACCTGACGGCTGCTATGAGTATGAGGCGGCACACGGTACCGTTCAGAGACATTATTACAAGTATCTGAAGGGAGAGCCTACATCTTCCAATTCGGTGGCAACCATATTTGCATGGAGCGGTGCGCTAAGAAAAAGAGGAGAACTTGATAATCTTCCTGATTTGATTGACTTTGCAAACAGACTTGAGAAGGCTACAATTGACACTATAGAGTCGGGTAAGATGACAGGAGACCTCGGTGCAATATCAACATTGGAGAATATAAAAGTTTTAAACAGTGAAGAGTTTATACATGAGATTGCAAAGCATTTGCAATAAATATATGGCAGTTTCCGTTCGGGAGCTGCCATTCTACATATTTTAGGAGAGAGATGGGATACAGATTTTATTTTGGCGCCTCAGGTGTGGGAAAGACCTACAGGGCTTTTAAGGATATTATAGATGAGGCTGTAAAAAACTTGGACAAAAAGTTTTTTATTATAGTGCCTGAGCAGTTTACGATGCAGACTCAAAAAGATATAGTACAGATGCATCCTAATCATGCGGTAAACAATATAGATGTACTCAGTTTTAACAGGCTTGCTTACAGAATATTTGAAGAACTTGATATAGAAAATCCTGAGGTTTTGGATGAACTTGACAAGGCGCTTATACTTAGAAGAATTGCAAACAAGGTAGAGCTTAAGGCGTGGAAAAAGCAGTTCCAAAAGGCGGGATTTATTGACAGTATAAAGTCGCTTATTTCAGAGTTTATGCAGTATGATATCAGTGACGACTTTATAAGAGAGCAGGTAAACAACAGTGAAGTGGACTCGCTTCTTAAGATAAAACTTGAGGATATATATAATTTAAAGACGGGATTTGAGGAATATATTGCAGGAAAATATTTCACAAATGAGCAGATACTTGATGTTTTAAATGAAAATATAGCAAACAGTGAATTATTAAGAGACAGCATTATCTTATTTGACGGTTACACAGGCTTTACACCTATTCAAAACAGAATAATTTCAAACCTTATGAAGGTGGCGGCAGAGCTTAGATTCAGTGTAACTTTGGGTAAGGGTGTTAATCCGGATATCAGACTCTTAGAGAGTGATCTTTTTTTTATCAGCGGCAAGATGATTTCACAGATAAACGAGATGGCAAACAAGGAGAATATAAAGAGATTGCCTGATATAAATCTGAATACGGGAGCGGTACACAGATTTAAGAACTCAAAAGATCTTGAATTTTTTGAAGAGCATTTTCTAAGATATGACGGAAAAAAATCAAAAGAAGTCTCTGATATTGAGATAAATTACTGTATGAATCCTTTGGACGAGATAGATTTTGTTGCCAATAAAATACTTGGTCTTGTAAAGGATAATGACTATAGATACAGGGATATTGCGATAATTTACGGAGACCTTGAGGATGTGTCCGATGCACTGATAAACAGATTTCATCAGCTGGAGATCCCATACTATTTGGATGAAAAAATGGATGTTGACAACAATGAGTTGGTGGAGTTTATCAATGCCTGCATTGGAGTTATAAGTGAGAATTTTTCATATGATGCTGTAAACAGATTTTTAAGACTCGGGCTTTTACATTTTGATAAAAGGCTTGTATCATTGCTTGACAATTATTTGCTTGAGACAGGAATAAAGGGATATAAAAGACTTCATTCACAATTTACATATTTGCCGAAAAGTTTTAGTGAAACTGAACTAAAAGAGATAAATGAGTTCAAGGACTTTGCTCTTTGTAAGATTGATACACTTTATACGGCAATAAGTAAGAGTAAGGTAAGCATAAAGGATGCCCTGGGTGCTTTCAGAGAGATATTTACAAAAGAGAATATAGAAGAAAAGCTTGAAGATATAAAGTTATCACTTGAAGAAAAAGGTGACTTTAAAAGAGCTAGAGAGTATGAGGGAATATTTGACGAGGTTATCAGCCTGTTTGACAGATTGGAGCTTGTACTTGAGGGTGAGAGTCTGACCAAAAAAGAATTAAATGACCTTTTACATACAGGTTTTGAAGAGATAAAGCTTGGAATGATACCTGACAGGGTGGACAGAGTGGTAATAGGTGACTTAAAGAGAACCAGACTCGGCAGTATAAAGGCACTGTTTGTATGCGGTGCAAATGACGGAAGTCTGCCTACAGTCAAGGATTCCGGAGGACTTATAAATGACAGAGAAAAAAGAAAACTTAAGTCTTTGGGCTTTAATCTTTCGGATACTGTCAGAGAGGATCTGTATACAGGCAGATTTTATCTGTATCAGGTGCTTACAAAGCCTTCAGACAAGCTGTTTATAAGTTTTGCAGGTATGGACTTTGAGGGGAAGTCTTTGCGTCCGTCAATACTTATAAATATGGTAAAGTCGATATTCCCTCTTATAGAGATAAAAAGAAGCCAAGAGATGAATATATATTCAAGGTTTGAAGCAAAGGAATATCTTAGTGAAAACTTAAGAGGGCTTCGCGCAAAGGAAGTGACGGATGAAGACTTTATAAGATATATTGCGACATTCTTTGATAAGGAGTTTATAAAAAGACTCACAGAGGCCGCAATGTATGTGTATAAGGACAGCGGAATAGGTGAGAGTGCGGCAAGAGAATTGTTCGGTGATGAGCTTCGTGTAAGTGTGACAAGGCTTGAAAACTACAATGAATGTCCTTTTGAGCATTTTATAAGCTATGGGCTTGGAGTGGGGGAAAGACAGATACATTCATTGGGAGTGTCGGATATAGGTACTTTGGTGCATGATATGCTTGAAAAATGCTTCAGATATGCAAAGTCAAGGGATAAAGTGATTGCAAAGATGGATAGAGACGACTTGTTTTCACTGGTTGATGAGGCTGTAAACGAAAACATGGTTTCCGAAAAAAACAGTATATTTAAAGAGAGCAATAAGTCAAAGTATCAGCTTGAAAAGATTGTAAGAATGACAAAACTTACAATGCTTGTACTTTCAAGGCAGCTTGCGGCAGGCGACTTTGAACCGAGTTTTTTCGAGAAAAGTTTCGGTGAAAGGGATAATCTTGAAGCTTTGAATATTGAACTGAAAAATAATGCCAAGATGTATCTTAGAGGAAAGATAGACAGAGTTGATACATATGTTGATGAAGACAAGACATTGGTAAAAATAATCGACTACAAGACAGGAAATATGAAGTGGGAGCTTGATATGCCTTTTTACGGCAGGGCGTTGCAGCTTGTGATATATCTGGATGCGGTGATGGAACAGCTCACAAAAGAGGGTAAAGAGGTTTTGCCGGCGGCATTTTTTTACTACCATATAGATTCACCTTTTCTTACAAGAGATGAGGCGAAGAAAGAAAACGCTTTCTTAAGTAAGCTAAAGCCTATGGGTATAGTAAATACGGATTTTAATATAATAAAGCATCTGGATAAAAGTATTGAGACAAGCAGTGATGTCATACCTGTAATGTTAAAAAAGGACGGAAGCATTTCAAAGACATCGAGCGTTGCAAGTACAAAGAGAATAGAATTACTTAGAAAGTATGTAAAGCAAAAGGTAAAGAACACCGCTGAAAATATCTTAAGCGGAAATATAGGCATTACACCTGCAATAAGGAAGGGAAAATCAAGCTGTGAGTACTGTCCATACAGTGCAATATGCGGATTTGATGAAGGAATAGAAGGATTTACATACAACAACTTGGTGAAAATAAATGACGATGATATTTGGAAAATGATGGAGAAGGATGAGCATGTGGACGAAGGCACAACAGGCGGCAATTGATATAAAAAAGGGTAGCATATTGGTATCTGCCGCGGCCGGAAGCGGAAAGACTGCGGTACTTGTAGAAAGAATAATAAAAAGATAACTGATAATCGACAATCCTATTTGATGTGGACTCGCTTTTGGTAATGACATTTACAAGGGCTGCAGCCGCATCTATGAAGGAGAAAATCTACAATGCCCTGTTAAAAGAGATGGAAAAGCATGAAACAAATACCGTAGAGTTTAAGAGACTGAAAGAGCAGTCCGTACTTTTGGCATCAGCCAAGATAATGACTACAGACAGTTTCTGCCTTTCAATAATAAGGGAAAATATTGATAAGATTGATATAGACCCTGCCTTTTGTGTGGCGGATGAGAGTGAAATCTCACTTTTAAAGGCTGATACTATGGATGAACTTTTGGAAAGTGAGTATGAAGCCGCAAATAATGACTTTATGGAACTAAGTGACGCTTTTGCAAACAGTAAGGGTGATAAGAGTATCGTCGAGTTTATTGAAAAGCTTTACAGATTTGCCGTAAGTAAGCCTTGGCCTTTGGAGTGGCTTGATTCATTGAATGAGAGCGATGATAAATGGAAGGAGTATATATACAATCAGATAATGAAGAGTGTGGACTCCGTTTTACAAGATATTGATGAGATGATTGATATATGTAATGAAGAAGAGGGTCCGGCTTCGTATCTTGATACGGTATTGGAGGAACGCTCAAGTATTGGCAGTATAAAAAAGTCGGCAGATATATTTGAACTCTCAAGGAAGCTTAACTTGGTAAGTTTTGACAAGCTTAAGGCGGCAAAGGGCGGAGACAAAGACTTAAGGGAAAGAGCCAAGGCAATCAGAGATAAGTATAAAGATAATATTTTAAAGCTGGCACAGGATTATGACTTTGACAAAGACAGAGTTTTGCTTGAAGAGCAAAGTGAAAAAGCAAAGATAAGAGCCGTGGTGGATTTGACAAAGAAGTACATTTTACTTTTTAATGAAAAAAAGAGAGAAAAAAATCTGGTGGACTTTTCAGATATAGAGCATTTGGCACTTGGCATACTTGTAGATGAGAATAAAAATCCGACAAAAGTTGCAGAGGCATATAAAAAGGAATTCAGTGAAATATATATTGACGAGTATCAGGATTCCAATTACCTGCAGGAAGCCATAGTGACTGCGATAGAAAAGAACAATGTCTTTATGGTGGGAGATGTGAAGCAGTCAATATACGGGTTCAGACAGGCTTCGCCAAAGCTTTTCATGGAAAAGTATAAGACTTTTAAAAGTTTTGAAGGTATGGACGATGAAGATGCAAAGAAGGTTGTTCTCAGCAAAAATTTCAGAAGCAGAAAAAATGTACTTGACGGTGCAAATGTTTTATTCAAAAAGATAATGAAAGAGGATATAGGCGGTATTGACTATGATGATGATGCGGCACTATATCTTGGAGCAAGCTTTGATGTGGGAGATAAAGAGTATGTAAGCGAGTTAATGCTTACAGATGTGGGCAGTATTGAAGATGACACATCGGCTATAGAGCTTGAAGCAAGAGCTATTGCAAAGAGGATCAAGGAGCTGAAAAAAGAGCTGAAGGTGGACGGCGGCAGAGATTTAAAGTACAGCGATATAGTGATTTTGGTGCGCGCAAGTATCGGTGAGAGTATAGCAAAGGTTTTAAATGATGAAAATATTCCGGCATATGCGGAGAACAACAAAGGGTATTTTCAGACATTTGAGGTCAGAAAGATACTTGCCATATTGGCGGCTGTAGATAATCCTTACTCAGATGTGGATTTGACCGCATTTTTGAACTCCGAGATTGTAGGAATGACTGATTTGGAGCTTGCAAATATTGTATCCGACTACAGGAAAAAGCAAAATATTGAAAAATCCAAAAAAATCAGAATGATGGATGCAATCATATTTGAGGAAAATGAAGGAAGCATTGAAGAGGCTACAAAGAAAAAAATAAGAAAAGCGCTGGAATTTTTAGATGAGTACGGCAAAAAGTCTACATATATGAATATTCAGGCGCTTTTACAGGATATTTACAATAAAACCGACTTTTTGAATATAATAGCCGCAATGCCGGGCGGACAGGTCAGAAGAGCCAATTTGATGTTGCTTATAAGTAAGGCCGGAACCTTCGGAAACTCGGGATACAGCGGACTCTATAACTTTATCAGATATATTGCAAAGCTTAAGGACTTTGACAATGACTTCGGAGAGGCCGGTATACTTTCTGAAAATGATGATATTGTAAGGATTATGACGATACATAAGTCAAAGGGACTTGAGTTTCCGGTATGTTTTCTTGCCAACGCCAACAGAAGCTTTAATAAGACTGATTTGAAACAGGGCATTGTGATAGATAACGACTTCGGACTGGGTGTGCAGTATGTGGACAGTGAGAATAATATAAAAGACAGTTCCGTAAAGCAAAATGTTATAAAATATAAGCTGGGTACTGAGCTTATGGGTGAAGAGCTTAGAGTACTTTATGTGGCGCTTACAAGAGCTATGGAAAAGATGATTATTTCAGGTACCTGCAAGGATGTTAAAAAGGCTTTGGAAACGAATAAGGAAAATCCGAGGTTTTTGGATATAAGATCCTGTAATTCATATCTTGACCTGATACTTTTAAGCTTTGACAGAATACATTTTGATTTAAAGCTGTATGATTATAAGACTCTTTTGGATGAGGAGAAACTGACTCAAAAAGAAGTAGGAGATTTGCACAAGATATTTGAAGGAAGCGATATCAAAAAATATGCTGAGTTAAAGAAAAGACTTGATTATAAATATCCGTACAGTGTAAATGTGGATTTGAAAACCAAGTTTTCGGTATCTGAAATCAAGAGAATGTCACAGAGTGAAGAATTTGAGATAAAGCAAAATAAAGAAAAGACAGGGGGCGCAAACAATGCCGGTGAGCGCGGTAATGCCTACCATAAACTTATGCAAAGACTTCACTACGAAAATATAGAAAACTTCAAAAACAGACTTGAGTTTGTAAAATCGGAGATTGCACTGTTAAAGAATGCCTCTTACAGAGAACTTATAAACCCGGAGGATATTGTAAAGTTTTTGGATACAAAACTTGGAGAGATATTTATTAAGTATCACAAAAACTTAAAGAGAGAAAATCAGTTTATAATGGGTATATCCGCAAGAGAAGCAAATATGGGAGACAGTGATGAGACTGTACTGATACAGGGTGTTATAGATGCATATATAGATACAAAAGACGGCATAATTTTGGTGGATTATAAGACGGATAATGTAAAAGATGCAGACACTTTGATAAACAGATATAAGGTTCAGCTTGAACTTTATAAGAAATCTCTTGAGATGAGTACCGGAAAAAATGTAAGTGAAATTTTTATATATTCGTTTGCACTTGGTAAGGAGATAAGACTTAGATGAATAATATTAAGATTATTTTGGCTTCAGCATCGCCCAGAAGGAAAGAGCTTTTGGAGCAAATCGGTGTAGACTTTGAGATAGCGGTATCCGATAAGGAAACTGCGATTGACGGTGGTGACCCGATAGAGGCGTGTAGAACACAGGCTTACAATAAGGCTGTGGATATTGTAGAAAAATCAAGGCTTAAATACGGTGATAAGGATTTTGTGGTTATATCCGCTGATACTATAGTGGCAATAGAAGGAAAAATCTTAGGAAAGCCGAAGGATAAATCCGATGCAAGACAGATGCTTGAGACTCTCTCAGGCAGAAAGCATAGGGTATATACTGCGGTATTTGTATACAATTCTTTGAAGGACAGTTATGAGAGTTTTGTAGAGGATACTCCTGTGGAAGTGGCAAGTCTTTCAAGTGAAGAGATTGAAGATTATTTGGAGAAAAAAGAGCCTTATGACAAGGCGGGAGCCTATGCAATACAGGGATATTTTTCAAGGTATATAGTTGGAATAGAGGGAGACTATTACAATGTAATGGGACTTCCTGTAGGAAGACTGTATAGAGATTATTTAAAAGAATTATAAAGAAAAAGGCACCCCTTATAAGGGGTGCTTTAGTTAAAATCAGTTGCCGTTAGGATTCAGACATTTTCCTTCTTTGTCAAATTGATAGCTTACACCTTTGATATCAATGGCGCGGTCTCTTGCCATCTTTCCGTCCAAGAGGAAATAATACCAGGAGTCACCTTCTCCTTTGACCCATTCATCGGTTGCCATCTTACCGTTTGAGTGAATATAGAATGTATTTGTGCCGTCCTTTATCCATTTATGTTTTGCCATCTCACCGTTGTAGTTGAAGTAATACCATGCACCGTCATCCTTATTCTTTATCCATTCTCCCTGTGCCATTGCACCTGAAGAATGCAGATAATAGTATGTATCTTTTATCTTTTGCCAACCTGTAAGCATTGATCCGTTGTTGCCGAGGTAATACCAGTTGCCGTTGATTACTTTCCAGCCTGTGGTCTTCTTACCGGTAGCATCCACATAGTACCAGGAACCGTCCTTTTCTTCCCAATTTGCTTTTTCGATAACATTTATGTGGATGGATTTTGTGATTCCCTGATAGGTCGCAGTGATATTGGTTTCGCCTACCTTATTGGCATGGATTTCGCCCTGTGTTACATCTGCTATATCGGTATTTTCAGATGTCCACTCGGCAATCTGACTGACATTGGTATAAATACCGCCTTCCAAGAATATAGCTTCTGCCGATACACTAAACTGTAATTCCATATCCATATCTGTAGGTGTTACTATAAGATGATGATCAAGTTTATCCTCGGAGTCAACGCCCGAGTTGGCAAGTGCAAGCTCCGTCATTTTTTTCTCAATAGAATCTACATCAAAGCTGTCTTCAAGGTTGATTCCTCCGCCGTTGTAAACATCACCTATATCTGTTGAACTCACCAATTCTTTTATAGTTTCTCCGCTTTTTGAGTTGTCGGCATTAGTGAAACTGCCTTCCGTATTTGATGATTGGTTTGTACAACCTGTTATTAAAGCACCACTACCAAGACAAAATGATAGTAATAAAAATGGTATAAATCTTTTCATAAGCCTCCAAAGTTAAAACATTATAGTGACATTATAGCGATTTAAAAATATCATTTCAACATATATTTATGGCAATTCAGTACAATTCCATAAAATATATGACACCGGGAGCCTGACTGATAAGATTTAAGATAATTGAGTGACTGTTTTTGGTTTTACCCTTTATAGTCATGGTGACCGATTGGCATATATTCATCAGTGAAGGATTTTTGGCAAGGTCAATCTCCACTATATCAAGGTCGTTTTTTCTGATATATGTGAAAAGGTCGCTAAGCGGCATAGAGTTATCATATTCTATATACAGTTCCACCGCGCGAGAGTTTTTTCTTACAAAGACCTCAAGCTTTTGGAGCGATACCATTGCAATGAATATGGCGGCTCCGCCTGCAATTGCTCCCTCATAGTAGCCTATTCCTATAGTGAGACCGCAACAGGCTGCAGTCCATATACCTGCTGCCGTAGTGATACCCTTTACCTGATTGCGTCCTGTAAGTATTATGGTACCTGCACCTAAGAAACCTACACCGCTTACAACCTGAGCTCCAAGCCTTACAGGGTCACCGCTTTTAAATACCTGAAATACATACTGATTGGTAATCATTACAAGTGTGGACCCCAGGCATACAAGCATATATGTTCTAAAACCGGCAGGTCTGTTCTTCCTGCCGCGGTCAAACCCCAGTATTCCGCCTATACATAAAGACAGAACTATGCGGATTATCAGTGAGTACAGATTCAATTCTCTTGGCATATATTCTCCTTAAAACTTAATGTGAATATTATATATGTAATACGGATTAAGGTAAATATTAAGATTGGTAAGATATTTGCCTCACCTTTAACAGCTGCTTGTCAATATGTTTATAAATTGATATAATGAGCATATATTAAGTTAAGAGTTTGTGACACGTGTTTTCATTCTAAAGATATATGTCGGTTATATAGTTATTCTATTGTATGTAATTAAATTCTATAAATTTTTAAGGAGGTAGTATGGCCGAGAAAGATATAACACAAAAGGTGCTTGAGCAGTACAATGATGTTTTTATGGACATAGTGAATGTATTGCTCTTTAACGGTGAGATGGTGGTAAGAGAGGATGATTTGATCGATTTGCCTACAAGCAGTTCAAAAAAGATAGGCAGAAAAATCAACTATCAAGACAGAGATGTAGCAAAGTATTGGCAGGGAAATAAGATAAATATTGCAATGTTCGGGCTTGAAAATCAGACAGACCCTGACAAGCTGATGCCGCTAAGAGTTATAAGCTACGACGGTGCGGAGTACGGATGGCAATCAAGCAGAAAAAACAGAGACAAGCCGAAATATCCGGTTATCACATTGGTATTGTACATGGGACATAAAGGCAGATGGAATTATCCGAAAAATATAATGGGTGTAGTGGATGTGGATGAGAGATTAAAGCCGTATGTAAATGACTATAGAAATAAATCTTTTTGAGTTGGCTTATCTGCCTGAGGAAAAGAGAAAGCTGTTTAAAAGTGATTTCAGGGTGGTGGTTGACTATCTGTATCAGGTTCGAAAAAATAATAAATATGAACCTGAGATGTATAAGATAGAACATATAGACGAAGTATTGAATCTGATGTCTGCAATGACAAGTGACAACAGATTTGAAGAAGTGATAGAAGAGGTACATGAAAAGGAGGCAAAGTATATGTGTGAAGTTATTGATATTATGCTGAATAAGGGATGGCAGGAAGCTATAGACAGCGGAATGCAACAGGGAATGCAACAGGGAATGCAACAGGGAATGCAAAAAGGACTTGAAGAGGGAATGCAAAAAGGACTTGAAGAAGGAATGCAAAAAGGACTTGAAGAAGGAAGACAGGAAGGCATTGTAACCGGTGTTGAACTTGAAAAGAAAAATATTGCACAGAGCATGAAGAAAAAAGGTTTTGATATAAGCCTGATTATGGAACTTACAGGGCTGACAAAAGAGAAGATATTATCAATCTAAAAGAAAAATAAATATTAAAGATATTTGTTTTAGACCCGATAAAGGTATACCTCCCCTTCTCCTTGCTTTTAGACTTTCTATAGGATATAATTATGTGATTATATGTAAAGGATATGGAGGATCATATGACAAGGCATTTGCTAAGAGAACATTGTTTTAAAATATTATTCGGTTTGGATTTTTATCCGGAAGAGGAAGAAAAAGTTCAGATAGATAATTATTTTGAATCACCGTCTTTGGAGGATGAAGATGATGTGCTTATCCATGATGCAAACTACGGTGAAGGGGATATAGAATATATAAGGTCAAAAGCAATGCTGGTTAGAGACAATCAGGCACAGATTGACAAGATGATTGGAGAACTCTCACAGGGCTGGAAACTTGAGAGAATAGGAAGAGTTGAAAAAAGCATCTTAAGACTTGCAATTGCTGAAATGAAATATGACAGTGATATACCTGTAAGTGTAGCTATAAATGAGGCTGTAGAGCTTGCAAAGACATATGGAAGAGACGAGTCCTATTCATTTGTAAATGCGATACTCTCAAGGGCGAATGCAGAGGAGCAGTGATATGGTTTATTCTGTATCAAAAGTGAATGCATATATCAAGAATATGTTTATGCAGGACTTTGTACTAAATAAAATATCAGTGGAGGGAGAAGTAAGCAATTGCACATATGCAGGCTCAAATCATATATATTTTACCATAAAGGATGAAGGAGGGACCTTATCTGCCGTAATGTTTGCAAGTCAGAGAGGAGGTCTCTCTTTTGATATGAAAAGAGGGCAAAGAGTCATAGTTACCGGAAGTATTTCATGCTATGAAAAAGAAGGCAGATATCAACTCTACGCTACTAAGATAGAAGAAACCGGCAAGGGAGAGCTGTATGAGAAATATCTGAAGCTGAAGGAAAAGCTTGAAGATATGGGAATGTTTGATTCAAGCTATAAAAGGCAGATACCGAAGTTTGTGCAAAGTATCGGAGTGGCAACAGCACAGACCGGTGCGGTTATCAATGATATAAGAAATGTCAGCTACAGAAGAAACCCGTATGTGAGGATAGTGCTTGCACCATGTCTTGTACAGGGAGAGTCCGCTCCGAGGAGCATTATTTCCGCCATAAAAAGACTTGATAAGATGAATTTGGATGTAATAATAGTGGGCAGAGGCGGCGGTTCTATAGAGGATTTGTACTGCTTTAATGACGAAGAGCTGGCAGAGACTATCTTTAATACAAAGACCCCTATAATCAGTGCGGTAGGCCATGAGACAGATTTTACAATAGCGGATTTTGTGGCGGACTTGAGAGCGCCGACACCGAGCGCGGCGGCGGAAATAGCCAATTTTGTATATGCGGACTATATGTATACATTGGATTTTTATAAAAATAAACTTGATGAATGTGCAAGAAGAAAGGTTGACTATACCAAAAGAGATTTGGATATGCTTTTGATAAGATTAAATACACTCAGTCCGCAGATAAAACTTAGAGAACAAAAGCAGAGACTACAAAAACTTTTTCAAAGATATTTGCAGAATGATTTTTAAAAAAATATCTTGGAAAAACAATAAGAATATACTTATAAATATGTCAAAGAGACTTGAGACGGTTTCACCGTTAAAAAGATTGTCAGGGCGGTTATGCCTATATCAGTGATAAAGACAACAAAAAGGTATTAAGTGCGACCGCTTTGCATCAGGAAGATGAGATAAATGTATTTTTTTCTGATGGAAAGATAAGGGCAAAAGGTTTTATAATAGAGAGGTAAGTTATGCCGAAAAAACAGGAAAAAAAAGCAGGTATTGAGGAAAATTTGGCAAGTATTGAAAGTGTGATTGCAAGGCTTGAAGAGCCGCAGACCACACTTGAGGAAGCTTTTGTACTGTATGAGGAAGGAATCAAACTGGTAAAACAGGCAAGTGAGAGTATATCTCATGTGGAAAGGCAGATGGAAATACTCTCAGGGGATGTTGACGATGAATAAAGAGAATTTAAATAAGATAGAAAAACTGATAGAGTCGTTTTTTTATAATGAGGACGATCTGAATAAAAAATGTTATAAAAGCCTCAAATGAAGCTCATAAAAAACGGCGGTAAGAGACTTAGACCTCTGATAATGTTTGAAGTGTATAAGGCCGTCTCAGGTGATGAATACAGTGAAGAAATTATAGCACCGTTTTTAGCCGCAATTGAGATGATACATACATTTTCACTTATACATGATGATTTGCCTGCAATGGACAATGACAGATTAAGGCGCGGAAAACCGACCACATGGGTAAGTCATGGTGAGGATATGGCGATACTTGCAGGTGATATGCTCTCGGTGCAGGCTTTTGAGATAATATCAAAGAAAATGCAGGAAGCGGATGACTTTACCGTTCTAAAGAGAATGTCAAGGGCAATGTATACACTTGCAAAAGACACAGGTGCTTTCGGAATGATAGGCGGTCAATGTGTGGATGTGGAATACTCAGGGAAAGAAAATGAGTGAAGAGGTGATGAAGTATACCTATGCACTCAAGACAGGTGCACTTCTTAGAGCTTCATTTGTGATAGGAGGAATACTTGCAGGTGCAAATGATAAAGAAGTGAGTCTTTTAGAGGAGGCGGGAGCTTACGTAGGTGAGGCATTCCAAATAAGAGACGACTATCTTGATATAGTGGCGGATGAGAAGGAACTTGGAAAGCCTACACATTCGGATGAAAAAAATCAAAAAATCACTTATGTAAATATAGTAGGCATAGATGAAAGCTTAAGAAGGGTGGCTTCACTAAGTGAAAATGCCAAGAAATGTTTAAGTGAGGTAAGGGGAGATATGAGCTCTATTATCGAAATCATTGATATGATGGTGAATAGAACTTCATAAAAATAATATGATACTTGAAAATATTGAAAAACCAAGTGATATAAAAAAACTTAACAAAAAAGAACTTAATATACTGGCAAGAGAGATAAGAGATTTTCTTATCGAAAAAATAAGCGTTACAGGCGGACATCTGGCAGGCAATTTGGGAGTGGTGGAGCTTACAATGGCAATGCATATAGCTTTTGATTTGCCCAAGGATAAGATAATATGGGATGTGGGACATCAGTCATATACACATAAGATACTCAGCGGAAGAAAGAATGCATTTGACAATCTCAGAAAGTTCGGAGGTATATCGGGATTCCCAAAGACAAGTGAGTCAAAGTTTGACGTGTTTAATACCGGACATTCATCCACAAGTCTGTCGGCAGGGCTTGGAATGGCATTCGGCAGAGATATAAAAGGTGATAACTATCGTGTTATATCTGTGATAGGTGACGGTGCTTTGACAGGCGGAATGGCATATGAAGCACTTAATAATGCCGTACAGATAAAGAAAAACTTTATTATGGTACTCAATGACAACGATATGTCCATTTCCAAAAATGTCGGAGGTATGAATGAATATTTAAACAGTATCAGAACTGCGGACGGCTATACAAACCTTAAAAAGGCTGTGAACAATTCACTTGAGAGATTGCCATATATAGGAAAGCCTATAATAAAGAGCATTAAGCAGACAAAAAACGGCATAAAGCAGATTTTGATACCGGGAATGCTTTTTGAAAATATGGGTATTACATATCTGGGACCTGTAGACGGACACAATATTTCGGCGCTGTTAAGAGTATTTGAAGAGGCAAAAAAGGTTGAAGGACCTGTGCTTGTACACGTTCTTACCAAAAAGGGAAGAGGCTATACTCCTGCGGAAAAGCATCCTGAAAACTTTCACGGCATAGGAGCATTTGATATAGCCAGCGGAGAAGCCAAGTCGGGAAGTAAAGCTCCTACTTATACGGATATTTTTTCAAAGAAGATAGTGGAGCTTGCAGGCAGGAATAAGGATATAGTTGCAATAACAGCAGCAATGCCTGAGGGTTGCGGACTTCTTGAATTCAGAGATAAATTTCCGAAGAGATTTTTTGATGTCGGAATTGCCGAACAGCATGCCATCACATCTGCGGCAGGGCTGGCTGCGGCAGGTCTTATACCTGTTGTGTGCATATATTCATCATTTTTACAAAGAGGGATTTGACCAGATAGTACATGACGTTTGTTTACAAAATCTTCATGTGGTATTTGCAATAGACAGAGCAGGGCTTGTAGGTGCCGACGGAGAGACTCATCAAGGAATATTTGATGTATCATTCCTTACCTGCATCCCGAATATGACCTTACTTGCTCCGAAAAATGCAAATGAATTGAAGGCGGCTCTTGAATTTGCTATAGATTTTGACGGTCCTATTGCAATAAGGTATCCAAGAGGTGTTGCCTATGACTCTTTGAACGAGTTTGAAAGTAAGATAGAGTTCGGCAAAGGAGAAATGCTCTTTGAAGAGAGTGATATTGCACTTTTGGCAATAGGCAGTATGGTGAGTACGGCAAAGAATTTAAGAGAAAAGTTAAAGTCAAAAGGATTTAATGTTTCCGTTGCAAATGCCAGATTTTTTAAGCCTATAGACTTTGAACTTGTGGATAAGCTGTGTGAAAATCATAAGCTTATCGTGACTATGGAAGAAGGTGTAATAAACGGCTCCATGGGTGAAAAAGATAAAGGCGTATATAAAAGATAAAAATTATGATACGGATGTGTTAAATATCGCATTGCCTGACGGATATGTTGAGCATGGAGATGTGAGCCTTTTGAGAAAGAAGCTTGAGATTGATTCGGATTCGGTACTGAAAAAAGTTTTAGATAGATATGAGAAGATAAAAGATGAAGGATAGATTGGATGTACTTTTGGTAAAGCGCGGACTTGCCGAGAGCAGAGAAAAGGCTAAAGCTGTAATAATGTCAGGTATAGTTTATGTTGACGGACAAAAAGAGGATAAGGCGGGACAGACTTTTGCCGATACCGCAAATATTGAAGTGCGAGGAAGTACTCTAAAGTATGTAAGTCGTGGCGGTCTGAAGCTTGAAAAGGCTATGGAATGCTTTGATGTAAGTGTCAAGGATAAGGTGTGCATGGATATAGGTGCATCAAGCGGCGGTTTTACTGATTGTATGTTACAAAACGGTGCAAAGAAAGTCTATGCGGTTGACGTGGGACACGGACAGTTGGCATGGAAACTTAGAAATGACACGAGAGTTGTTGTTATGGAAAAGACCAACATAAGATATGTAAAACCTGAGGACATAGGTGAAAGTATAGACTTTGCAAGCATTGATGTTTCTTTTATATCACTCTCAAAGGTGTTACCTGCCGCATATAATCTTTTGGGCGAGCGCGGTGAAATAGTGGCGCTTATAAAGCCGCAGTTTGAGGCAGGCAGAGAAAAGGTAGGCAAAAAAGGTGTGGTAAGAGAAAAGTCCACACATATTGAAGTGATACAAAACTGCTTTGCCTATGCAAAGGAGAACGGTTTTTTTGTAAGAGAACTTGAGTTTTCACCTGTAAAGGGACCGGAAGGAAATATTGAATATTTATATCATCTTGTAAAATCGGGTGATGTTGACAGTGATATTGACATAGAAGCTGTAGTGAATACTGCACATGAAAAGCTGTAGGAGGAAGGATGAAAACTTTTTTTCTTGTAGGAAATAGTGAAAAAGAGGGTATAAAAAAAGCACTTAATAATCTTGAAAAAGAGATAAATTTAAGAGGCGGTATATGTTATAAAGTCCTTCGGCTATATAGATTTGGACAATTTTCCAAGTGTGGACTGTGTTATCACTCTCGGCGGAGACGGTACACTGATAAGAGCCGCAAGAGATATATCACATCTTTGTATCCCTATTATCGGTATCAACATGGGGCATCTGGGATACCTTACAAGTATAAATACGGCCAAAGATATAGAGTACATGGTTGATATACTTATAAATGACGAATACTTTATAGAAAACAGGATGATGATATCCGCAACCGTAATACGTGACGGAAAAGAAATAAAGACTTTGACCGCACTTAACGAGGCTGTTATTACAAGAAAAGAAGTGTTGAAAACTCTAAGATGTAATGTGTATATTGAAGGAGATTTCTTGAATGAATATTCATCTGATGGTATAATTGTATCAACGCCTACAGGCTCAACAGCCTACAATCTGAGCGCCGGAGGACCTATTATAGAGCCAAGCTCAAGGATGATGCTTATCACACCTATCTGTCCGCATGCACTCAGTCAAAGAAGCATAGTACTTTCATCATCAAAGGTAATACGTATTTCATTCGGCGATAATATAAAGTCAAACAGAGAGCTTGTAGTGGACGGAGACGAAAGTGTAAGCCTTGAAAATAAGGATGTTGTGGAACTTAGGGAGTCGGAAATATTTGCCCGATTGATAAAGTTAAAAAAGGGGAGTTTTCTTGATAATATCAGGAATAAGATGAACAGGATTTGATATGAAAATAAAAAGACATTCAAAGATTATAGAACTTATTAACACATATGACATTGAGACTCAGGAGGAACTTGCACAAAGACTTGAGGACAGCGGATTTGTTGTGACACAGGCTACGGTTTCAAGAGATATAAGAGACTTGAAGCTTTCAAAGGTTGTATACGGAGACGGAAAACAAAAGTATTCACTTATGCCTAAGCAGGACGGTATTTCGGAAAAATATCTTAAAATACTCAAAGAAGCCTTTATATCAATGGATATGGCACAGAATATATTGGTGGTAAAGACCGTATCGGGTATGGCTATGGCTGTTGCGGCGGCACTTGATTCTTTACAGATGAGTGAGATAGTGGGGTGTATTGCAGGAGATGACACTATAATGGCGGCAATAAGAAGTGTGGATGATACCGTAACCGTTATGGAGAGAATAAGGAAACTTATTTATAAAGAATAATGTATAAGTATCAGGGTAGTATCTAAAAAGGAGGATTATGCTGATAGAGTTACATATAAAAAACCTTGCACTGATAAAGAAAGCGGATATCTACTTTAAAGAAGGTCTAAGTGTACTAAGCGGTGAGACAGGTGCAGGTAAGTCTATTTTGATAGATTCAATAAATCTTGCATTGGGTGCAAAGGCGAACAAGGACATTATAAGAGTAGGTGAAAATGAAGGATTTGTTGAACTGATTTTCACATTGGACGAAAAAAGAAAAGAAAAACTGAAAGCGATGGATATCTCTTTTGAGGATGATATACTGATACTTACAAGGAAGATAAGCACCTCAAGAAGTGTGTGCAGAATCAATGATGAGACCGTAACTCTTGGTAAGCTCAGAGAGATTACAGATACTTTGATAGATATACACGGTCAGCATGAACATCAGTCACTCTTAAGTGCGGGGAACAATCTTGTTTTGCTTGACTCATTTTGTCCCAAAGAGCTTAGTAAGCTAAAAAGTGAACTTTCAAATGACTACGGTGAGTTAAAGAAAATCAATCAAAGGATTCAGGAAGGCATAGATGAGAGACTTAGAAAAAGAGAGATTGATATACTTGACTTTGAGATAAATGAGATAAAAGATGCCAAGATAAAGGAAAATGAGGAAGAAGAGCTTGAACAGGTTTTCAAAAAGGGCAAGAACATATCAAAGATAAATGATGTACTTGTAGAACTTCTCTCAGAACTTGAAAATGAAAGTATCGGAAACAATATAAGAGATGTCTTTGATATTGCAGCACTTGATGACAGTCTGAATGTGGTGGTATCAAATCTTAATACTATAGAGGATTTGATATCGGAGACAATACATTATACAAACAGATACCTTGACAGCTTGGAATATAATGAAAGAGAGTATGATAAAGTTATAGAAAGATTGGATACTATAAGACATATAAAGTCAAAGTATTCAAACGACTACCATAAGATACAGGAGTTGCTAAAAGAGAAGGAAAACAGACTGAATTTCTTAAAAGATTTCGGTGAGGAGGTCGTCTTACTTAGAAAGAGTGCGGCAAAGCTTGAAGAGAGTATATTGGAAAGATGTACACTTATAAGTGCTATGAGAAAAGAAGTGGCTGTTACACTTACCGGGAAGATTAAGGAAGAGCTTGAAGATTTGAACTTCCTTGGGGTTGAGTTTGAAATAAGATTTACAAAGAAGGACAAAATCTCAAGAGACGGATATGATGCGGTGGATTTTTTGATAAGTACAAATCCGGGGACAGCCCATGAAGCCGCTTCAGATGGTGGCAAGCGGAGGTGAGCTCTCAAGAATAATGCTTGCATTAAAGACGGTTTTTGCAAGCAGTGATGATATACAGACTTTGATATTTGATGAGATAGATACGGGAATCAGCGGAAAGACTGCGGTAAAGGTAGGCGAAAAGCTTATGAATATATCAAAGGGACGTCAGGTTTTGTGTATTTCACATCTGCCGCAGATAGCGGTTATGGCGGATCAAAATTTGTTCATATCAAAATCTACAGACGGAAAGACTACACAAACAAATATTGATTTACTGGATAAAGAAGGTAAAATAAAAGAGATAGCCAGATTGATTGGCGGTAACAATTTAACTGAAGGTGTACTAAAAACCGCAAGGGAAATGATACAAGAAGCGGACTCAAGGAGGTAAGTGGATACTATGAAGAAAATATTGTTTGTTGCATCAGAGGCAGTGCCATTTATTAAAACAGGCGGATTGGCAGATGTAGTGGGTTCTTTGCCGAAAATATTTGGACAAGAGATATTTTGACGCCAGAGTTATTCTACCTAAGTATATGTGCATGAAGGAAGAAATCAGAAACTCTTTGGAGTACATAGGAGATTTCTACATTGACTATGCAGGTACAAGTAAGTACGTAGGAGTACTCAAAAAAGAGCTTGACGGAGTAACTTTTTATTTTATTGACAATGAGGAGTATTTTAGCGGTCCGACTCCATACGGAGATTGGCTTTACGATATAGAGAAGTTTATATTCTTTTCACAGGCCGCACTCTGTGCATTGCCTTTTGTTGATTTCAGACCTGATTTGATACATTGCCATGACTGGCAGACAGGTCTTGTGCCTGTATATTTGAAGGACAGATTTGCAGGCGGAGAGTTCTTTAGAGGAATAAAGTCGGTATTTACAATTCACAATTTAAAATTCCAGGGTACTTGGGATGTAAAGACAATAAAGTATTTTTCAGGACTCAGCGATTACTACTTTACACCTGACAAGCTTGAGGCCTTTAAAGACGCCAACCTTTTAAAGGGCGGACTTGTGTATGCAGATGCTATAACCACAGTTTCAAAGACCTATGCCAAGGAAATACAAAAATCCTTTTCTACGGCGAGGGAATGGACGGACTTTTGAGAGCCAGAGACAATGACTTAAGAGGTATTGTAAACGGTATAGACTACAATGAGTTTAATCCTGAAACGGATAAGCTTATTTATAACAATTACAACAGTAAAAATTTCAGAAAAGAAAAGATAAAAAATAAAAGAGCGTTGCAAAAGGATTTGGGTTTGCCTGTAGATGACAGGAAATTTATGCTTGCAATGGTTTCAAGACTGACAGACCAAAAAGGACTTGACCTTGTTGAGTATATGATGGATCAAATCTGTGATGAGAACACTCAGCTTGTAGTACTTGGAACAGGAGATCCTAAGTATGAAAATATGTTCAGACACTATGCATGGAAGTATCCTGACAGAGTATCTGCAAATATTTATTACTCGGAGGATATGTCACATAAGATATATGCGGCAGCGGATGCCTTCCTTATGCCTTCACTGTTTGAGCCTTGCGGACTCAGCCAGCTTATGTCACTTAGATACGGAACTCTTCCGATAGTGCGTGAGACGGGCGGACTTTGTGATACCGTTGAAAGCTACAATGAGTTTGAGTCAAAGGGTACAGGCTTCTCATTTGCAAACTACAATGCACATGAGATGATGGACAGGATAAATTTTGCAAGGCATATTTATTATGATAAAAAGAGAGAATGGAATAAGATGATTGACAGGGCAATGGCGGTGGATTTCTCATGGAAGCAGTCCGCACTTGAGTACCAGGCTCTGTATGATTGGTTGATAGGATGAAAGAATATATAAATGATGCACAGTATATGGACATTGTAAAGGATATACTAAGCAGTGATATCTTTAAAAAGCTGGCGGGCTTTGTACAGCACGGCAGCACCTCCACTATGGAGCACAGTATAAATGTTTCGTATACTACATATTTGGTATGTAAAAAACTTAACTTGGACTACAAGTCGGCTGCAAGAGCGGCACTTTTACATGATTTTTATCTCTATGACTGGCACAGACCCGCAAAGGAGATAGGCACACATTTTCACGGATTTACACATCCGTATACGGCTGCAAAGAATGCCAAGAAATACTTCGGCATAACTGACAAGGAAGCCGGCATGATAAAAGACTCATATGTTTCCTTTTACACCTATTCCCCCTCTTTCAAGAGAGGGATGGGTGCTTACTATGGCGGATAAATCCACATCTGTGAATGAGATTATCAGCAATATGAAAAAGATTTTCAAACCGGAGGGAGGAGTTGTATGAGTGTTTTAGATGAGATACTTTCAAATCAAGTACTTGTCAGTGCAGCCCTCGGTTGGCTGGTTGCACAGCTTTTAAAGACACTTATTGATATATGGTATAACAAGTCCTTTTCTCCGGACAGACTTTGGGGAAGCGGCGGTATGCCAAGTTCACATTCGGCTACAGTCTGTGCACTTGCAACCTCAAGTGTTTTAAAATACGGATTTGGCGGATATGAGTTTGCGGTAAGCTTTATTTTGGCACTTGTGGTTATGTACGATGCTATGGGTGTGAGAAGAGAGACCGGAAAACAGGCAAAACTCCTGAATATGATTTTGGAGAACAATATATTTGAAGACAATTTTGAACATTTTGAAGAGAGACTGAAGGAATTTGTCGGACATACACCTTTACAGGTATTTATGGGTGCGATTTTAGGTATAGTGATAGCATTTGTAATTGGAGGAATGTATTAAATGATAAAACTTATTGCCTCGGATGTGGACGGAACCTTTGGTAGGTGACGGAGAAGGTAAGCTTGACACAAGGATAGTAAAGGCTATAAGAGCTCTTCATGACAAAGGTATACACTTTGCGGTTGCCTCGGGAAGACAGTGGATAAGTATTGAAAATGTCTTTGAAGAGGTGAAGGATAAGATATTTTATATCTCGGACAACGGAGCTTATATAGGTATCAACGGCAGAAAGCTCTTTGTCAGCACTATGGATGATAAAATCACAAAAGGAATTGATACTTGATATAAGAAAAGATAAAAATCTGGTTGCAGTAGTGGCTGATGCATCATCTTATTATATCGAAGAAAAAAACGACTTTTTGCTCAGCTGGATAAGAGGCGGATATAGAGGAAGAATAGAGGTGGTGGACGACCTGACAAAGGTTGAAAAAATCTGATAAAGATTTCCGCATATTCTGAAAATATATACGGTAAGGCGGATTATCTTATCGACAAGTACAGTGATAAACTTTTGGTAAACTATGCCGGAAAGATGTGGATTGACTGCACCGCAAAGGGTGTCAGCAAAGGCAATGCGCTTAGAAAGCTTCAGGAAGCTTTTGAAATAAGTGAAAATGAGACAATGGTTTTCGGAGATCAGGAAAACGATGTGGAGATGTTTAAGGCGGCATACTATTCATTTGCAGTAAAAAATGCGGCACCGGTTGCAAAGGAGAATGCAAGATTCATGGCGGACAGCAATGAAAATCCTGGGTGTTTTGAAAATATTAAAGTATCTGCTTTAGGAGACAAAGTTGAAAAGAAAAATTTTAGTCGGGCTTTTGGCGGCGGTATGTCTTATGGGCTGCGGAATAAAGACGGAGAACATAAGTGAAAATATAAAAATAAATCTTACAGACAACAAGCTTGGTTACAGCTATGCTCAGATGCTTATTCCGGCCGTTTCGGAGAGCCAAATTATTACAAATACATACAGTGCTTCAATATGGGACAGCTATATAGACAGAGATAAAAACATTACATACAAAGACAACTTTTATAATGATTTAAAGAATTATTATAAAGAGCTTGTAGTATTGAAAAAATTGGCAGGGAAAAAAATAATATCACACTTTCCGAATCGCAAAAAAGCGACGCACTTAAGCTTTCAAAGACATTTTATGATGAAAATGCGGCAAACAGTGAGGAGTTTAAAGGGGCTAAGTCAGGAAGAGTGTGATAATGTTTTCTTAGACTATTTTTTGGTCATGAAGGCAAAAAAAGAGCTGATTGCAAAGAATGTAAAAGAAGTCAGTGAGAGTGAAGCCAGAATAATGGATTTTAATGTTATAGAGGTTTCGGACTACAATCTGGCTACAGATCTTTTGAACAGACTGAACAACGGTGAAAATTGTGTAAAACTTGCAACTCAGTTTTCAGAAAATTCAGATATATCAAGGAGTGTGGAGCTTAATAATGAGCCTGAAGATATAAAGAGTGCACTTGGAGTTTTGGAAGACGGAGGTGTAAGCCCTATCCTTACAAACAAGGGAAAATATATACTTTACAAATGTGTAAAGAGCAATGACGAAGAGGCTACAAAGAAAAATAAAGAGAAGATAAAAAATTAGAGAGAGTCCGCATATCTTTTGAATATGTATAACGACTTTGTAAAGTCAAATCCTATAGATATAAACGATTCCGAGTTTGACAAAGTATGTAAGAATGCGTTCTTTACAATCTCGGGAAAGGACTTTTTTACACTCTGGGCGGAGGATAACAATGGAGGCCTTTGAGATTTTAGATGTAAAAGAGTTTACCAAAAAACTCTTTATGACGGATCTTTTTGACAAGTTCAGTGTTATTGAGGCCGAGTTTACAACCTTTGTGAAGTTTGATATCGGAGGAAAGTTAAACAAAGCTTACTTTGATGAGGTACAGGATAGGAGCTTTTGTACCTGGAGTGAGCTTAGACATATCTGCTTTGAGATTATCAAAGGAAAGAGGACTCCCACAGCCTTTAAATTGGTGTTGAAATTTTCGGAAGAATTCAGTAAAAGGTGGATCGGTGAAAATACCGCAAAAGATATAGAAGCCGATATGTACTTAAATATCAGGTATGCGGATAAGAAACTGGAGCTTATAAGCTCATTTTCACCTAAGACATTTTTACTTGAAAGAGATATACTGAATGTCTTTGATACATATGTAAAAGATATGTTCAAAAAGATAAATATTACATTGGTAGAGAGTGGATCGGATAATGAAGGATAAGACAGTTCTTGAGATGTATCTTGAGGATATGAAGGCGATAAAAGAGATAGATGAAAGAGAGCTTAATGAGCTTACAGCCGCTCTTTTACATGGAGATGAGAGTGCAAGAAACAGACTTATTGAAGGTCATATGATGTATGCTACAGGACTTATACAGCCCTTTATAGGTTGCGGTGAGGAGATGAGCGATCTTATAAGTGAAAGTCATCTGGCACTTACCATGGCTGTTATGGAATACAGTGAAGGCGATTTGAAATCTCAGATAAAATCAAAAGTTGAAAAGAGATTGCGTGAGATTGCGGATGAAGAAAAAGTGAAAAAAGATGCCTCAAATAAGCTTGCCGACAGGGTAAATGAACTTATGGACGTTTCAAGTGAATTGGCGGCTGAGCATGGAAAAGAAGCGAGCGTTGAGGAGCTGGCAAAAAGGTTACAGATTCCAAAGGGATGAAGTGGAGGAACTTTTGAAAATAAGTCTTAATGCAATTGATTTGGAAAAAATAAATTAGGAGATGAAAAAGCTATGGAAAGAAAGAATTTGATTGTAGGTCAGTCGGGAGGTCCTACAGCGGCCATCAATTCGTCACTGGCAGGAGTTTATGTCGGTGCAAAGGAACTTGGAATTGATACGGTATACGGCATGAGATACGGTATAGAAGGACTCTTAAAAGAAAATATAATAAACCTTGACGATACGCTTGAATCTACGCTTAATGTTGAACTTTTAAAGAGGACACCGAGTTCATACCTCGGTTCATGCAGATACAAATTGCCTGAAGTAAAAAAAGGCGATGAAGTTTATGAGAAAATTTTTGAAATACTTGATAAATACAATATCGGTATTTTCATATATATCGGCGGCAACGACTCAATGGATACTATAAAGAAGCTGTCGGACTACGCTAAAATAAACGGCAGTAAGATAAGATTTGTCGGAGTACCGAAGACTATTGACAATGACTTACCTGTAACGGATCACACTCCGGGATTTGGAAGTGCCGCAAAATATATTGCAACATCAATCTCGGAGATAGTAAGAGATTCAAATGTATACGATTTAAAGAGTGTGACATTTGTTGAGATAATGGGAAGAAATGCCGGCTGGCTTACGGCCGCATCGGCTTTAGCAAAGAATAAGTTAAACGACGGACCTGATTTTATACTGTTGCCTGAGATAGGACTTGATTTAAAGAAATTTATCAAAATATTATCCGACAGGATGCAGACAAAGGGCAATATAGTCGTAGCGGTTTCGGAAGGCATTAAGGATACAAACGGACATCATATCAGTGAGGACGAGTGCAATGTGGATGCATTCGGACATAAGATGCTTTCGGGAACAGCCGCTTTTTTGGCTAAAAAGATAAAAACTGAATTAGGTGTAAAGACCAGAGCTGTTGAGATAAATACACTTCAAAGGGCTGCCGCACATCTTCAGAGTAAGACCGATATTGATGAGGCATTTAATATCGGACTTTTGGGAGCAAAGGCGGGAATTGACGGTAACACGGGTGTCATGATGAACTTTGAAAGAGTGGAAAATTCTCCATATTTGTCTATTGTTAAAAAATGTGATATAAATTTAGTTGCAAATATTGAAAAGTGTATACCTGGAGAGTGGATAAGTGAGGACGGATTTTATGTGAACGAACATTTTATTCAGTACGCAAAACCGCTTATCATGGGCGAACTTTCAAATATTGTATGTGACGGTATACAAAGTCATATTAAAAGTTTATAGCATAAGGTTTTACAATTATAAGCTTAAAACCTGTTAATCGTTTGCAGTTATTTTTCTGGGAAATGGAGGAAAAATGGGCGTTAGAAGGATTTATGTAGAGAAGAAGAGAGATTTTGCCATCAGAGCAAAGGAACTTTTAAGCGAGCTTAGGAATTATTGCGGCTTAAAAGACCTCTTGGATGTAAGGGTTTTGGTCAGATATGATATTGAAAATATATCGGATAATGACTATAAAAGAAGCATCAATACGATTTTTTGTGAACCGCCTCTTGATAACTGTTATGAAGGCAGCTTTCCACATAAAGACGGAGACTTTTTCTTTACTGTAGAGTATTTGCCGGGACAGTTTGACCAAAGAGCGGATTCCGCAATACAGTGTGTTAAGCTTTTAGGAAGCGAAGACGACATTGATATTCGTTCGGCAACCACATATGTTTTCTTTGGAAACTTCAGTAGTGAGGACAAGGAGAAAATAAAAAATTACTGCATAAATCCTGTAGACTCAAGAATTGCAAATGAGTCCGTACCTAAAACTTTAAAGATTGACTTTGAAGTACCTAAAGACGTGGATATAATTGACGGCTTTATAAAGATGGATGAAAAGGCTTTAAGAGAGTGTTATGAGAGCCTTTCATTGGCTATGACTTTTGACGACTTTAAGTTTATACAAAATTATTTAAAAAATGACGAAAAAAGAGATCCCTCTATCACTGAGATAAGAGTACTTGACACATATTGGTCAGATCACTGCAGACATACGACTTTTTCTACAGAGATTTGTGATGTGGACTTTGAGGAGGGATTTTTTGGCGTACCTATAAAGGAGTCGTATCAGAGGTATCTTGATGACAGAAAGGCGCTTTATCAAAATAAATCAGGTAAGAAGATATGCCTTATGGACATCGCACTTTTAGCTATGAAAAAGCTGAAGGCTGACGGCATCCTTAATGATGTTGAAGAGACTGATGAGATAAATGCCTGCTCCATAGTCGTACCTATAGTTGTGGACGGCAAAAAAGAAGAGTGGCTTATCAACTTTAAGAATGAAACACATAACCACCCTACTGAAATTGAGCCTTTCGGAGGTGCCGCAACCTGTCTTGGAGGTGCTATAAGAGATCCGCTCTCAGGTAGAACCTATGTATATCAGGCTATGAGAATAACAGGAGCGGCCGACCCTACACTTCCTATTGAAAAGACCCTTGCAGGCAAGTTGCCGCAAAGAAAGATAGTTACAGGAGCGGCACACGGCTATTCATCATACGGCAATCAGATAGGACTGGCTACAGGATATGTAAAAGAGATATATCATCCGAACTATGTGGCAAAGAGAATGGAAATCGGTGCGGTGATGGGTGCCGCAAAGAGAGAAAATGTTATCAGAAAGACCTCGGATCCGGGAGATATCATAGTACTTCTTGGAGGAAGAACCGGAAGAGACGGTATCGGAGGAGCTACAGGTTCAAGTAAGGTGCATAAGACAGATTCCATAGTTACGGCAGGCGCAGAGGTACAAAAAGGTAATGCACCTACAGAGAGAAAGATACAAAGACTCTTTAAAAGACCTGAAGTGACAAAACTTATAAAAAAATGTAATGACTTCGGAGCAGGCGGAGTATCTGTAGCAATAGGAGAACTTGCCGACGGACTTATTATAGATCTTGATAAGGTGCCTAAAAAGTATGCAGGACTTGACGGTACCGAGCTTGCAATCTCCGAGTCACAGGAGAGAATGGCTGTAGTACTGGATCCGAAGTCTGTAGATGAATTTTGCAAATATGCAGATGAAGAAAACCTTGAGACAAGTATTGTGGCAAAGGTGGTGGAAGAAAAAAGGCTGCAAATGACTTGGAGAGGTAAAAAAATAGTAGACCTTTCAAGAGCGTTCCTTGATACAAACGGTGCAACAGCTACAACCAAGGTATATGTAAATACTCCAAGTGATGAAAATATCTTTGATAAGAAGGATGACAAATTACCTTTAAAGGAGAGATGGCTTGAAACTGTTTGTGACTTGAATGTGGCATCACAAAAGGGACTTGTGGAGATGTTTGATGCAAGCATCGGAGGAAAGAGTGTATTGATGCCTTATGGAGGAAAATATCAGCTTTCAGAGACACAGAGCATGGTTGCAAAGTTGCCGCTTCTAAATGAAAAGAGTGATGCCGTGACTGTTATGAGTTACGGATTTGACCCGTACTTATCAAGTTGGAGTCCTTATCACGGAGCAATGTATGCAATAGTCACTTCACTAAGCAAAATAGTAGCGGTAGGCGGCGACTATAAGAAGGTACATTTTACTTTCCAGGAGTACTTTAGAAGGATGACAAGTGAAGCCACATGGGGAGAGCCTTTGGCGGCACTGCTTGGAGCATATGAAGCACAGATGAGACTTGGACTTGCATCTATAGGAGGCAAGGACTCGATGTCAGGTACTTTCAACGATATAAATGTGCCTCCTACACTGGTTTCATTTGCGGTGGCTGTGGGAGAAAATCAAAATATAATATCCACAGAGTTAAAGAAGGCGGGCAATAAGCTTTATTTACTTAGAGTAAAGAGAGATAAGTATAATCTTCCCGATTTTGAATATTTAAAGAAGCTTTATGAGTATGTTCAAAAAGAAATTGAGGCTAAAAATATAGTAAGCGCATTTGTAACGGAGAGAAACGGATGTGTTGAGGCAATATCTAAGATGTGCTTCGGAAATATGCTGGGAGCAAATTTATCTGCGGATGAAGATACACTTTTTGCTCCGGAGTTTGGAAGCTTCCTTGTGGAATGTGAAAATGAACTTGATTTTGAAGATGCAATATACTTGGGTGAAGTTATAGATAAGCCTAAATTGGTTGTGGGAGATATTGAGATTTCACTTGATGAGGTGCTTGAGAGCTGGAAAAAGCCGCTTGAAAAAGTGTTCCCGTCCGTACAAGAGCCTGATAACAAGGAGTGCGCAGAGGATAAGATATATAAAGCGGACAGTATTTATATAGCAAAAGAAAAACATCCGACTCCGAGAGTATTTATACCTGTTATGCCGGGAACCAACTGTGAATATGACTCAATAAGAGCATTTAACAGAGCCGGAGCTATGGCAGAGGCATTTGTATTCAGAAACAGCTCACCTTTAGCTATAAAGGAATCGGTTGAAAAGTATAGGGATGAAATAAGAAATTCTCAGATTATAATGTTCCCGGGAGGTTTCTCGGCAGGTGACGAGCCTGACGGTTCGGCAAAGTTTTTTGCCACCGTATTCAGAAATGAAATTTTGAAAAAAGAGATAGAAGATTTGCTTAACAGAGACGGACTTATACTTGGTGTTTGCAACGGATTCCAGACTCTTATAAAGCTTGGACTTTTGCCTGACGGAGTTATAAAAGAGCAGGAGGAGACTTCAGCCACACTTGCAACAAATACCATAGGCAGACATATTTCAAAGATGGCTTATCTTAAGGTTACAAGCAACAAATCACCTTGGCTTATGAATGCAAAACTTGGAGATGTATATGCAAATCCGATTTCACACGGTGAGGGAAGATTTGTGGCAAGCGAGGCAAAGATAAAGGCAACTCTTTGAAAACGGTCAGGTTGCTACAAGATATGTGGATTTATCCGGAAATCCTACAATGGACGGAGAGTACAATCCTAACGGTTCATATGCAGCTATAGAAGGAATTACAAGTTTGGATGGCAGGATATTAGGAAAAATGGCACATTCGGAGAGAAGAGAAGACGGCGCATATATAAATGTTTTCAAAAAACAGGATTTGCAAATTTTTGAATCTGGTGTAAAATATTTCAGATAAAAAAAATTTGGAGAAGATAATGATAAAAGTAGTAAAGTTTGGAGGCAGCTCACTTGCCAGTGCACATCAGTTCAAAAAAGTGGGAGATATAATAAAGGCCGACAAATCAAGAAGATTTGTCGTACCTTCAGCACCGGGTAAAAGAAACCCTAAAGATGAAAAGGTGACAGACCTTTTGTATGAGACATATGACCTTGCGGCAGAAGGTGGAGCATATAAGAAAAAATTTGAAAAGATTAAGGCAAGATATGAGGAGATTATAGACGGTCTTTCACTCAATCTAAATCTTGACCATGAATTTGCAAAGATTGAAGAAGAGTTTTTAAATAAAGCAGGCAGAGAGTATGCGGCCTCAAGAGGTGAGTATTTAAACGGCCTTATAATGGCAAACTACCTCGGAGTGGAGTTTGTAGATCCGGCGGAGATGATATTCTTCTTTGAGGACGGTACATTTGACGCGGAAGCTACAAACATTGAGGTTGCAGCCAGACTTGAAAAGGTAAGCAGAGCCGTAATACCGGGATTTTACGGAAGCGACCACTCAGGAAAGATAAGAACTTTCTCAAGAGGAGGATCAGACATCACAGGATCTATAGTTGCAAGAGGTATAAGAGCGGATTTATATGAGAACTGGACGGATGTATCGGGATTTTTGGTGGCGGACCCTAGAATCATACCAAATCCAGAGCCGATAGAGTCAATCACATACAAGGAGCTTAGAGAACTCGCGTATATGGGAGCTTCAGTGCTTCATGAGGATGCCATCTTCCCTGTAAGAAAAGAGGAATCCCTATCAACATCAGAAATACCAAACAAGCCTGACGACAAGGCTTCGATGTTGTTTGGGCAAATCGTCATCAATAATATTTTATTTGAAAAGAAATTTAGCAGGAGAGGCGACATCGTTCTTCTCCTTTTATCTGGAATTCATCTAACAAAAATTCTCCTATAAAATAATTGTATCCGCTAACAAATCACAGAGAAGGCTAGATTATGATAAAAGAGAACTAGTTTTGTGTAGGAAAAGAGATTTCATGAAAGATTTATTGAAATATTTGAAGGTTATATCAAGGAACTTTGTTAGGACCGCTTTTTAAATTATTAGAAGCTGTTCAACTATTGGTGCCAATTTTGATTGTAACACATGTGACCAAACAATCTCAAAAGATAATACGCATCTTTTTATACCATGGTCTTTTTGTTGGTTGTCCTAGCATCATTTGAGTGTTATAGCAGTTGCGCTCAATATTATTCTTCAAAAGAGCGGTGGATTTACACGTCAATTAACCAAAGATTTATATCAAAAATCATGCGTCACAAAAGCCAGTCGGATAGCTTGACGACATCTAGTCTGGTCACCGTTTAACAAGTGATACTTATCGATTCAGACGGTATCAATCAATTTCTCGTCTTTGCGCGCGCCGATTATTGCTGGCCCAATAATCATGGCGTTTTTGATTAGTCCAAAGTATTACAGTCTGGTTTTTACTTATGGTTGTCATCCTAACGGCATATCTATATCATGTCACGCTTGGTGAATCCGCTTACGCTAAATTCCGCCAGATTACAGATAAAATTGTCAGTATGACACGCCAGCAACTGCAAGGTATGCGTGTATTCGTGCCTGTGGCAAACAAATAGAAATTCATGATTTAGAGGATACTCAATGAAATTTATAAGACCTGGCAGATAAAAACAGGAGTTTGGTCTAGCTTGATTAGCCCGTTGACTGAGTGTACAAAAGTCGTTGGTGCGTTATTTGGCAGGGAATCTAGCTATGGACAGGATTTGCTGACGTAAGGGAAATTAGTCGCTAGTCAATTACCTTTTGCAAATTTTGACAGAACTGATAAAACTAGCTATGCTGTCACTTCTTTTGAACCAAAAGTTACATCAGCGCTGGACGAATCCAAGAGGGTTTGAACAGGAAGAGGAAGATGCTAGAGACTGTCAGCACGCATTCCGTTGGTGTCGCAACTCATTTCTGCTGAAATGTTACTTTTACCATCCACAAGCTGCATCCAGCTTTGAAACGTCATTTCGTTTGATGTACCATCTGGTCAGACTTTTGGGAGTGATTGGTGGAACAGGCCCAGGAAAAATCAACCTTGGTGCAGCTCTTGAGCGCATTTGTACGATTGATACTGGTCAGTTGGTTATTTTCAAAATGGTCGAAGTCTAGAAACCTTGAAGAGTGGCGCAATTTGATGAGTTTGTTACAAAAGCAGAATTGTTCACCGGTAATGATTCTGCTCAAATTTATTGCTGGGTTTTGGGAAGACAAGGTGACGGATGAACTAACTTTGTGGGCTCTTGATATTGGCAGGCTAGTGACTTTTGTCACAGGAAAAAGAAGGTCAGCTAGATGCAGTAGTAGAAGCTTTTGGTCGGAATTTTTCCGGTGGTCAACGCCAACGGTTGACGATTGCGCGCTTATTTTACAAAAGCACCTTTTCTGGTGCTGGATGATTCCACTTCGGCACTTGATTATTTAACGAAGCCAAACTACTGTGCAAGCGATTAAAGACAGTTAAAGAACACGAGTTTGATTTTAATTTCTCAACGAATCCAATAGCTTGCGTGCAGCTGATCAGAGTATTTGTCTTTGGATAAGGTCCATGTCTCTCGGCAAACATGAAGATTGTTCAAACGAGCGCTAGTTTATCGAGAAATTCATCTCGCAACATGGCAAGGAGGAAAAGCATGAAAAATGAGGTATTCTAAAAGTAGTCTAAAAACGCCTTGAAGTGATTTGATCACGCAGCGCTGGCTTTTCCTGCTAGCCAATTGGAACGATTGTTCAGGTTGTTTGACCATTTATTTGCCGATTTTGATTGGGAATGCAGTTGATGTGTCTACTTCTGATGCAAGTCAGCATTTGCTTCCAATTTCTCGAAATCGGGTATGGTGATCGTTGCTACTACAGCGATTCAATGGCTCAACTTTAATCTATAATCAGTTGATTTATAGTTATAGTCAGAAACTGGACGCAGTTATTCAAAAATTCATCGACTTCCTGGCTTATCTTGATCATCAGGAGTGGTGATCAGTGAGTCGCTTGACGACGGACGTGGAGCAGTTAAATAATGATCTGCTCATGGTCTTCAATCAGTTTTTGGTAGGCGTGACTATTCTGTAACGATTGCAACAAATGGCAAAGATTGACTTTTTCTCGATGATGATGTTAGTCTTGCTTTAACCCTTATCTATGCTGATTGCGCGTTTTATTGCCTGTAAAGTTGGCTGTTTCAAAAACAAACAACAGCTCGAGGGCTTCAGACACAGCTCAGTGAAGAAAGTCTCTCTCACAAAGTTTGATTCACAGTTTCAATGCCCAAGCAATTCATTACGGATTTTACAAAGAGGCAATGAGACTATGCAGACTATTCTCAGATGCTATCTTTATTCCTCTACTGTCAATCCAGCAACGCGCTTTGTGAATGCTCTATTTATGCCATTGTTGTTGGATTTGCGGTTCGTATCATTAATGCTTTAGTTTTCACAGTTGGACAATTAGTGACATTCTAAATGTGTCAACCAATACACCAAACCATTCAACGATATTTCGTCTTATGGCTGAATACAGTGCCCTTTGCCAGTAGAGCGTTTGTCATGATTTTAGATGAAAAAGAAGTTGTCAAAACTGGAAAAGAAGAACTCATGAGTGAAGCAGTGCGAGGGTGCGGATCATTTTGAGCACGTCCGTTTTGGTTATGAAAAGATAAACCTTTTGATTCACGATTTAAAACACACTGTTCTGGCAGGGAAGCAAAGTTGCTATTGTCAGCTAACTGGTGCTGGAAAATCGACTTAATCAACTCCTCGCGCTTTTTATAATGTAGATGCGTAAGATTAGGTTAGACGACAGAGATATTTCAGATTATACCAGAGTCTCATTTCGCCAGCAGTTTGGTATGGGATTTTACAAGAAACAGCTGAAGACAGCGACAATTCATGAAAATATTGCTTGGGCGACCAGAGGCTAGCTGAAGAAGAATTGCAGCATCAAAGCTGCTAATGCTCTATTTCTTTATTCAGGTCACCGCTGCTGGCTACGATACTTATCTAGCAGATGCGAGACTTTTTGTCACAGGGACAACGGCAGTTATTGACCATGCGCGTGTTTTCAGCGGTTCCTAAAATCCTGATGGATGAGGCAACATCTCTATTGATACGTCGGACTGAAGTGCTCATTCAAGGGCTTTTAATAAGCCCATGGTAGAAGAACCAGTTTTATCATTGCTCATCGCTTGTCTACCATTCGAATGCAGATATCATTTTAGCGTTGGTTGACGGAGATATTGGAACATGGCAGTCATCAAGAGCTGATGCGAGCACAAGGCGTTTATTAATAAAATGCAGACAGCTCCAAGGGAACTTGGTTGTTTAAGATCGACTAGAGAACAAACTATAGCTGTTCTTGCGGACTGGCTCTCATTCCTGTCTCAGTCAAGCGATAGATTTCTCGACAAACTTCTTTTGAGAAAGGTGTCGGTCGTGAAACGGTAATGATAGCGCCGTTATAGTCTGTAAAAAGTTTTTCGTACTTGTGGCTGAGAAGTGAGAAAAAGTTGCGTGTCGGCTCATCTAGCAACAAGACATTTGCTTGATCTAATACCATTTTTAGAAGCGGTAATTTAGCTTTTTGTCCACCAGATAGCTGGGAAATAGAATGTTGCACTTCATTGCGCGTGAATTGCAGACTGGCTAGGTGGGTGAGGAGTTTTTCTCGCTCAATACCCTCTCTTGTGGATGTTAGAAAATCTAGTTGAGAATCGACTTCGTTTTAAACTATCAGATAGTTTTGAGGCATATCCCAGTGTAATGTCTCTCTTTCTTTACAGTAGATGTCGCCCTTTCGAGAAAAAGTAGATTTACTGACACATTTTTACCAATAATCCCAATCTTTTCCTGCCCTAAGAGTTCAAAATTTATATTTTGGGCTAAAGTGCGTTCTCCTACCTTCAAACACATTTGCTCGAGAGTGACTACTCTTTTTGTAGATGGCAGAGGAGTGATAGCAGGAGATTTCAGATTGATAGCATCTGCCTGTATTGGCAATTCTGTCAGTTCAGACGCTTCTCTCAATTCGTTTGCCCTGTGAGAGGACGTTTTTCATTTTTAGCCACTAATCTCCCCAGCCAGTGCTATCATGAGTGTTGCGCACACTGCTCCACACACTTTGTTTGACGCGGCGATGTTTTTCCATTGTTTTTGATATTCTTCTCGTTCTGCATCTTTTAGTTTGCTTTTTCAAATGCGGTCTGTCTTTGCTGGTTGTAATTTTCATAATCAAGGTTCCTCACAGTCGTCGAGTTTCTTGCTTTTTCTTAACCAATTCCAAATGCACGATTTTTGTTGCTGTATGACCTAAAAGACTTTCATCATGTGAAACAAAACCCTATAACTGTTTGAGGTGTATTTTGAAGAAAAATTTTTCCAGCCAAACTGAGTGTCTATGTCTAAAATCATTGGAAGGTTCATCTAAAAGAGAATGTCCCAATTTGTAGAGAGGATTTTTAAAAGCTGCACTTTTAATGTTTCACACCGGATAAGTGGCTATTGTTTTGCTGACTAGTAAAACGTTGACTGTCAAACTTTTAATTCTTGACGAGCGATAAAGTTTGCTGTAATCTAAGTCTACGTCCAAATCACCAAAGAAAGTAGTCGTTGAGGAGAGCTTTCTTTCATTTTCAGGCAAAAGTTTGCGGCAAATAAGCGTAACAATGATAGTTTTTCTCAATTTCTCCCTATAACTAACATAGTCTGAAAACAAGTGTGTCGTTCATGAGTAGCTTGAAGAGTAGATTTTCCATTCCCTTCTCCGATAATGCCGACTTTATCGCCTGCATTGACAGTAAGCGATAAATCGCTAACTAAACCTTTCTCAAATCTTCTAAGTGGGTAATAGTTAAATGTCGAATTTGTAGCATACAAGTCTCCTTTTGATGTTCATTGTCATTTTAGAGCTAAGAAAAACAGCCCTATTTACCTAGTGAGAGCTGTTCTTGTTTTGGATTGTAACAAACACTGCAAAACGGAGTAGTTTGCAACGAATATATTTATCATTGAGAAGTTTGAAAATTTCTTTTATGAAAAATAGGCAGAGCATAACAAAAATCTACTAGATAAAGTTTCTTTAAGCAATAGATTTCTTGTACATAAACTCCCTTACCTCCGAATTTTACTGATTTTAGTGTAGCAAATAAAAAGGCGTTAAATGTCAAAGGGTACCGAGAAAAGTTTGTCATTAAGAATAAATGGAATGAAAGTGCAACTACTGCGTTATTGGGTTTTCTTCTAGAAAGTAAATGAGTCTGGGACATTTTTGTCCCCAGACTCGAAAGTCATATTACATTCAGACTTTGTCCAAAGAGTCTTTGAGGCGTGGATGCTGGATTGCTCAAAGATTTGGTCGGGTTTGCCAGTCTTCAAGAATTCTCCGTCAGCCGTAAAAGATGACACGGTTGGCTACTTGACGAGCAAATCCCATTTCATGAGTCACGATAATCATGGTCATGCCTTGCTTGGCCCAATTTTTCATAACATTGAGAACGTCTCCAACCATTTCGGGGTCAAGAGTGGAAGTAGGTTCGTCAAAAGTATACATATCAGGATTCATAGCAAGTCCACGTGCAATCGCCACACGTTGTTTTTGGTCCACCTGAGACTGTCTGGCATGGCATCAGCTTTATCAGAGAGCCCGACTTTTTCTAATAGCTCCATACCAAGGTTTTCTGCTTCGGCTTGTGTCATTCGCTTGTGCTCGACAGGAGCAAGGGATATTTTCCAAAACTGTCATGTGAGGGAAGAGTGGGTGTTGGAAAACCATGCCGATATTTTCACGAACCAAGTCGACATCTGTTTTTGTCAGTTAGGTCGAAACCGTCCACGGTAATAGAGCCGCTTTGTAACTTCTTCAAGCAGGGTTTAGGCTACGTAGAAAGTTGATTTTTCCAGAGCCAGAGGGCTGATGATGCAGACCACATCTCCTTCATAGAATTTTGTTGTGATTCCTTTTAGGACTTCATTTTCCCCATAGTATTTATGCAAATCATTGACATCAATTTTTAATTTAGCCATTATTTAATCCTCTTTTTCTAAGCGTTTTGCAAAGTCTCGTTAAAGAGTGATGATAATCAAGTAAAAGACTGCTAGGATAGCATACATTTTGAAGCTTTGATAGTTACGAGCAATGATGATTTTACCTGTTTGGAAAAGTTCAACAAGACCGATAGCAGAGACGATTGTAGTATCTTTCAAAGCGATAACAAACTGATTGACGAAGTTTGGTAACATGATTTTTGTTGCTTGCGCAGAATAATCTTTCTCATTGTCTTGGAATAAGAAATACCAAGACTGCGACTGGCTTCCATTTGTCCAGCTGGAACAGCTTGAATCCCACCACGGACAATTTCTGCAATATAAGCACCTGCATTGAGAGAAAGAGCAATTGTACCAGCTACAAAATCGTTAATCGGACTTTGATGCCCTGTCATTGATTCAATGAGATTTGGAATGCCCCAGAAGATAAAGGCTGCGAGAATCATAAGTGGGATTCCACTGATGACATCCACGAAGATTTTCTGAGATGACGTGAGGGCTTTGACGGGACTCACGCTAAACATTCCAAAGATGATGCCGATGACCATAGCAATAGCAAATGACAGAAGCGCAAGAGCAATGGTGATACCAAGTCCATTAACAATTGTTTATAGTTGTTTTGGAGAAGCTCCCAAATAGTTGTTTCATCAACTGTACTGTCTGAAGAGCTAGAAGCAGAGCTGGTCTTTTTCAAATATTTATCAAGAATTTTTGATATTGACCGTTCTTTTTAATATTTACCAAAACCATTGTTAAACATTTGGATTAATTCAGGATTGCTGCCCTTTTTCACTGCAAAGCAGTATCTCCGATAGGAGTTCCTTGATTGAGTTTTTAGTTTTTGACCTTGGCTAATGGAGTATTTTACAACGGGTTCGTCGTCCATAACAGCATCCACAGAGCCAGAGTTTAAACTGTCATACATAGAAGAAGCATCAGCGAATGTCTTGATTTTATAACCATACTTACTTTTTGATTTTTCTGTTAAGAAGGTTTGCGAAGCAGTACCATTTTTAACGCCGACTGTTTTGCCTTTCAAGTCTTTATAAGAAGCAATTGTGCTGGATTCTTTGACAGCAAGGATTGCGTTTGCTGTGTAATAAGGCTCTGAGAAATCAAAGGTTTCTTTACGAGCGTCTGTCACAGACATTCCTGCAATCATTCCGTCAGCTTGTCCAGATTGTACAGCATTTAAAGCGGCATCAAATCCGGGATTTGTAATTTCAATCGTGAAACCTTGGTCTTTGGCAATGGCTTTTATCAAATCCATGTCAATCCCAGTATATTTGTTATTACTATCCTGAAAAACGAATGGTGCAAAGGAAGAATCACTAGCAATGGTATATGTTGATTTTACGGGAGTGGCTTTTTGACCAGCAGGAGTAGTGGTTTCTGGAGTAGAACTAGTTGTTTTCGTGGCTGTAGAACTTGTCCATTTTGTGATAATTTTCTCAAGAGAACCATCTTTTTCATTTGAGCAAGCGCTTCGTTAAATTCTGTTACCAGATATTCATACTTGCTTCCCTTTTTGACACCAAAAGCAAAACTACCAACAGCTTCTCCTTTCATAGAGATTTTTAAGTTTTTGCCCCTGCTTGATAAAGCATATTCGATAACCGGTTGATCGTCCATCATGGCGTCAATTGAACCAGAATTCAAGCTGTTGTAAAGTCAAATCGGTTGTATCAAAAGTTTTGATAGTAAATTTATATTTGTCTTTGATTTTTCCAGAAAACGTTGAGCAGCAGTTCCGTTTTTAACTCCAACAGTTTTTTTCCTTTTAATTGCGAATAACTGCTGATTGTCATTGGCTTTAGTCGTTGCAATGACAACTTTTGTATCATAATAAGTATCAGACATGGTGAAGACTTTTTCACGGTCTTTGGTTTTTGTCATTCCAGCCATGATAGCATCTGCCTGACCAGATTGAACAGCATTGACCGCTGCATCAAATCCGCAGGAAAAAGTCATATTGATGTTCCAACTTTTTAGTTCAGCGACTTTATTGATAATATCTACATCAATACCTTTATAAGTTTGATCGGAATCTTTAAATTCAAAAAGGTGCGTAAGCTGTATCAGATACCACTTTGATTGTATCGGCATGAATGGCTGTTACTGCAAAAGAGTAGGTAGTAAAGCTAACAAAAAGTTATAATTTTTCTTCATGAGTCTCTCCTTTAAAGAATATTTTTAAATTATACCAGAAATATCTTCGAAAGGCAAATATTTCGCATTTTTATGTTAGATTTTATAACATGGACGAAAAATTTCTTTTTGATTTGCGTAAAATAAATATGATATAATAATAAAAATAGAAAAGGGAATTTTATGTTTAAATCTCGTATGCTTGATAATGTAAAACAGTCCCGTTACATTCCGCCTATTTGGTTGGCCGTTATCCTCTCGATTGTTTTTGTTTATGGAGGTGAAATTGTCGGTGGGCTTGCATTGGTTCCACTTTCGATACTGCTGGGTCTTGTGTTTGGCCTTGTTCATTCTGAGCGGGCTTTGTAATGATACAAGAACTGATATCACATTATATGATTTTTCATCCAACTCTTCCTCTTTTCCTTTATTTCTTTAGCCTCTTTCTTTGGGTGAAATGCGTTGAAAAAGACCTTTTTCAAGTCTTGGTTTTTAAGGAAAATTGGTTTAAAGAGGCAGGAAAAGGTTTTTGATTGGAGCGACAGTTTTTCTTTCATAGTTGTCTTACTTTTGATGACAGGTCAGGTAGGTTAGAACTCAACCATCTTAGTTTGGAGCCCTTTCTCTTTATCATCGCCCTGATTCCGTTTTTGGATGTTACAAGGAGGAACAGAAGAATTGGTGACGCGTGGCTGGCTATTTCCTACTGTTACTGCCAAGTCAAATATTTTAGTCGGTATCTTAATTTCTGCTGGTCTATTGGTGCTCTCATTTATTAAATCCCGGTGTAACGCTTCTTTCGATTATCAACATTATTCTTGATGGTATTTTTCGCTTGTTTTTACATGCTAAAAACGGACAATATGTAGTCTGGCTGGTATCCACGGGGCTTGGAATTTTGTTCAAGGTAATATTTATGGAATTCAGGGTCAGTGGTCAGGGGCAGAAGCTTCCGTCTTTGCCTATAATACGAAATCTAGTGTTGATTGGCTTTCGTGGGCTTTTTGAGCAGAAGGTTCTATTTTTTACCAGTCTGGTGTTAATTCTCAGTATTGCCTATCTGTATTGGTCTCTTGAAAAGAAGAAAAATTACCAGCAGCATTACAATTCTAGAAAATCAAATCTCACCTAGTTTTACTAGGTGGGCTTCTTATTATCCCTAAGTCAGTGATATTTTTAGAAATATGATAAAAATAAGAGAAGATTGTATAGAGGAAAAGAATAATGATAAATAGAATTACCGGACAATAAATTTAAACTAGTTTCTAAGTATAAGCCTCAGGAGATCAACCACAGGCGATTGAGCAATTAGTGGACAATATAGAGGGGTGAGAAAGCTCAGATTCTCATGGAGCGACAGGAACTGGGAAGACCTCTACTATGAGTCAGGTTATTCAAAGGTTAATAAACCGACCCTTAGTCATCGCTCATAATAAAACTCTGGCAGGTCAGCTTTATGGGGAATTTAAGGGAATTTTTTTCCCTGACAATGCGGTCGAATACTTTGTGTCTTACTATGATTACTATCAACCGGAAGCTGTGCCTTCCAGTGATACCTATATTGAGAAGGACAGCTCTGTCAATGATGAGATTGACAAGCTTCGTCACTCAGCAACCTCGGCTCTCTTGGAACGCAACGATGTGATTGTAGTGGCGTCAGTCAGCTGCATTTATGGTCTGGGTTCGCCTGAGGAATACTCTGATAGCGTTGTCAGTCTGCGTCCCGGGTTTTGAGATTTCGGGATAAACTTCTCAATGATTTGGTGGATATCCAGTTTGAGCGTAATGATATTGATTTTCAGCGGGGAAATTCCGTGTGCGTGGAGATGTCGTAGAAATCTTCCCAGCTTCTCGCGATGAACATGCCTTTCGGGTGGAATTTTTGGAGATGAAATTGACCGCATTCGAGAAGTAGAAGCGTTGACGGGACAAGTTTTGGGTGAAGTGGATCATTTAGTATTTTTCCTGCCACTCACTTTATGACAAATGATGAAAATATGGAGATTGCTATTGGCAAGATTCAAGCGGAATTAGAAGAACAGCTAGCCTTTTTGAAAAGGAAGGGAAACTTTTAGAAGCTCAGCGGCTGAAACAAAAGAACTGACTATGATATTGAAATGCTGCGCGAAATGGGCTACACGAATGGCGTAGAGAATTATTCTCGCCATATGGACGGACGGAGCGAAGGTGAGCCACCTTACACTTTACTTAGATTTCTTCCCTGATGATAATCATGGTAGACGAGAAAGTCATATGACGATGGGGAGCAAATCAAGGGCATGTATAATGGTGACCGCTCACGGAAGGAAATGTTGGTTAATTATGGATTCTGCTTGCCTTCTGCCTTGATAACCGCCCGCTGCGTCGGGAGGAGTTTTGAAAGTCATGTTCATCAGATTGTCTATGTATCTGCGACACCGGGCGATCCATGAGCGGAGCAGACGGATACAGTGATTGAGCAGATTATTCGACCAACTGGTCTGCTGGATCCAGAAGTAGAAGTGCGTCCGACTATGGGACAAATAGATGATCTTTTAGGCGAAATCAATGCGCGTGCAGAGAAGAATGAGCGGACCTTTATCACGACGTTGACTAAAAGATGGCAGAAGATCTGACGGATTACTTAAAGAAATGGGTGTTAAGGTCAAATACATGCACTCAGATATCAAGACCCTTAGAGCGGACAGAAATTATCCGCGACCTGCGGTTAGGGTGTCTTTGATGTTTTAGTCGAATTAACCTGTTGCGTGAGGGAATTGATGTGCCAGAGGTTAGTCTGCTTGCCATTCTCGATGCAGACAAGGAAGGTTTCTTACGCAATGAGCGTGGTTTAATCAAACCATTGGTCGAGCTGCCCGTAATAGTGAAGGCCACGTCATCATGTACGCTGACACGATCACAGATTCCATGCAAAAAGCTATGGATGAAACCGCCCGTCGTCGTCAGATTCAAATAGCATATGAAGAACATGGTATTGTACCGCAAACAATCCAGAAAAGAAATTCGTGATCTAATCAGTGTGACAAAAGCCTCTCTACCAGACAAGGAAGAAGTGGTAGATATTGAAAGTCTTAACAAGCAGGAACGCAAGGATATGATTAAAAAGCTAGAAGGACAAAATGCAAGAAGCGGCTGGTCTTCTGGACTTCGAGCTGGCTGCTACAGATTCGCGATATGATTTTTAGAGATAAAGGCAGTGGATTAGAAAAGACAAACAAAGCAAGAAGGAAGAAGAATGCGTTATATCTCTTACTTCGCGGCATCAATGTCGGTGGAAAAACAAGGTTATCATGTGTCTGATTTGAAGGCCGATTTGTGAGCTGGGGCTTTGAGAACCCCATCTCCTACATCAACAGTGGCAATCTCTTTTTGACAGTCAGGAGCACGAGGAAAAGATTAGGACGATTTTGATGGCTTATTTCAGTTAATCCTATGACTTTTCCAATCCCTTTTGTCCTGCTCTGGCTCTGCTATTCTCTAAGAAGAGTGGCAAAACTGTCTGCTTGGTGGCAGGATGAGGCAGCCCTATCGGCGCGATGTCCCTTTACCTGCTGGAAGCCAGTCACGAGCAGATAGGAGGCGGGAGCTGCTGCATTTCGGTCAGATAGCCTTCTTTTACAGAAATAGCGATCAGCTGACTATCTCAAGTCCAACTACCACAAGAAGCTACTCAAATCTAGCTTTTTACATAGTCTTTGACTATTCGCAATGGGAAAACCTTTCAGAAAAATTTTGGAGTTGGCAGATACTAGTTAAAGAGGCATTATTTTGTTTTTGGAAAACTAATGACAAATTGTTAATGAATATATATGTTTGAACAAAGAAAAGAGTTTTTACTTTTTATTTTTCATCATGCTGAAAACATTCAATAGATAGGAGAATTTGATGATTGAATTTAAGGATGTTAGCAAAAGTGTACGATGACAAGATAGCGTTGAATCATCTGAATTTAACGCTTCAGAGTGAGAAATTGTAGGATTAATTGGACACAATGGTGCTGGAAAATCAACAACGATTAAATCATTGGTTAGTGTGATTAATCCAACGCATGGTCAGATTTTTGTGGATGGCAAGGAATTAGCAGCTAATCGGTTGGAAATCAAGAAGAAAATTGGTTATGTAGCTGATTCGCCGGACTTGTTTTTACGCCTGACGGCAAATGAATTCTGGGAATTGGTTGGAACTTCTTATGATATGAGTCCTTCAGATTATGAGAAACGTTTAACGGAGCTACTGGAATTATTTGATTTTACAGCTCATCGCTATGAAGTTATTGAATCGTTTTCACATGGAATGCGACAAAAAGTGTTTGTCATTGGTGCTCTTTTGTCTGATCCAGATATCTGGGTGTTGGATGAGCCTTTAACTGGTTTGGATCCGCAGGCGGCTTTTGACCTCAAACAAATGATGCGAGAGCATGCAGACAAAGGAAATACTGTTTTGTTCTCAACCCATGTTTTAGAAGTGGCAGAGACAATTGTGTGACCGTATTGCCATTCTCAAAAAGGGAGAATTGTTGTTTTACGGTACGATTGAGGAATTGAAAAGGTCAACATCCTGAAAAATCATTAGAAAGTATTTACCTCAGTTTGGCTGGTCGAGAGAAGAGGTGAGTCCTGATGCGTCTTAAAGCGATTCGCTCCCTCATTCATGCAAATATCATTTATACGACGCAATCAACTAGGGCTTTCTAGTTATCGTAAAAACAGCAAAAAATCCAAAGAAAAAGGAAATGTTGCTAGAAATCTAGTAATGAACTATCTCTATGTTGGAATTTTGTATGCTTGTATATTTGGTGTACAGGGTGCTTTTTACCGCTTGCTCAGAATCCAGGGGCTGTTTTCGAATTTTGTCAGCGTCTTTTTATCTATTCATCTTTGCACAGGGATTTCTTTCCTTTTACAATGTTTTTTTATGAAAGTAAAGACTTGCAAGCTTACCGACCTTATGCCTTTAGTGAGAGCGAAATTATGGTTGGGAAAGGATTTTCTGTTCTTTAACTACTTTTAATGGGAGTGTTTCCCATTGTTATTTACTTATTGGTTTTGCAAATGCAATCAGGTCAACCAATCTGGCTTGCAATCCCTATTTCTGCTTAATTTCGTTAGAGATACTATTTTTCGACACTATTTTCCTTCTTTTGATTGGTGTTCATTTTATTACGAAAACACTATTTTAGAAATATAAAAAGCTTGCCTCTAATATTTTACTGGCTCTTGCTACAATAATGGCTTTTGGTGCGATTTTATTGGTGAATTTGCAAAATAACTCTAACGTTAAAAACGCAATATTGCAAGATCAACCTGCTTATTTTCCCGCCAATGACGATTTTTCATACTTTCAGTATGCAACCTTTTGCTTTTGAATTCCTTGCTGGGAATGGGAGCTTGGGTAGTCAGTAGCCGCTATGTTGTTATAATTGTTAAGCGAAAGGTTTTTACCAGAATTTTATGAAGCTGCAATGACCACAACAGCAACGGTCAATAGACAAAAAACAGAACGAAAATTTTCAAGATGAATGGACTTAGAAACTTTCACGCAGTTTGTGTTGCGCTATCAATTAAACCTAATCAGTGATGGCCCTGTCTTATTACAAACTCTTTTGATGCCTAGTGTGTTACCTTACTTTATTCTAATTCCGTTAATGGCTAGTTTTATGCAGAATCGTGAAATGATTTCTCTTATTTGACAACAAGATTTGCTTTTTCCACTGATGTTGATAGCAACATTTGTAGCAAGTTTAAATACAGGTGGAACCAAATTTATCAGGAATTGGCATTTCATCTGAACGTGAAAATTATGATTATTTGAAAGTATTACCCTTTGATATGGCACGTTATCTTAAATTTAAGTTTTGGAATTTATTTGTCCTTCAATCCATTTTTACCATTCATTTTGTTAGCAATCTTTTTCCTTTATGGTCGGCGTGCAACCTAGTTGCTATTGTCTTGATGATTATAGCTTGGATATTGACCTGCTTAGCATGGAGTGCTTGGGGATATCATCGTGATAAACGCCTACAAGTTACTAACTGAGTCGAATGTGACGGAATTATTTAATCGTGAAAAATAATTTACTAAAGATGATTTTTGAGCATTGTTGCTATGATTATTTACATAATCATTATTGCAGTGAGCGCTTATTTTCATTTTTGGTATCACCAGATTTAGTGAGGCTATTTGTTAGCAGGTACTTTTTCTGATTGCTCTTTGCAATGATGGCATTTTTACTGACAAATCATTATTTGAAAAAGTTCAAGCTGAAGTAGAAAAATTAAGCTGAAAGTTTTTGAATACTTACTATGTTTTTATTGCTTAGCAAGAATATATTGATAAGAGTCTATAAATTTTTATGTGCGCTTTGAAAATATCTATATACTAAATTTATGCTATAATAAATACTATGTACACCAAACCAACTTCTGCTTATGTACACATTCCGTTTTGTACTCAAATTTGTTATTATTGTGACTTTTCCAAAGTTTTTATCAAAAATCAGCCTGTTGATGCTTACTTAGAGCATTTGATTCAGGAGTATAGAGCTTATGATATAAAAAGTTGCGAACGCTCTATATTGGTGGTGGGACACTGACGTCTCTTTCCACCATCAATGGGAGTTTCTGTTAGCAGAGCTGACGAAAAGTTTGGATTTATCATGTTTAGAAGAGTTGACGATTGAGACCAATCCAGGTGATTTGGATCCAGATAAGATTGCTGTTTTAAAAGGCTTCGGCTGTTAACCGAGTGTCTCTAGGGTGTTCAAACGTTTTGACGATCACATGCTCAAAGCAAATTGGGCGCAGCCATTTAGAGAAAGATATTTATGAAAATATCACCAATCTGAAACAAGCTGGGTTTGACAATATCTCTATTGACTTGATCTACGCATTACCCAAGCAGACCATGGACAACGTGCGGGAAAATGTAGCCAAGGCTATTGCACTAGACATCCCTCATATGAGTCTTTACAGCTTAATTCTAGAAAATCACACGGTTTTTATGAATCGGATGAGGCGAGGAAAGCTGCCTTTGCCTAAAGAAGACTTGGAAGCGGAGATGTTTGAGTATATCATTGAGGAGTTTGAAAAGGCTGCTTTTGAACACTATGAGATTTCCAACTTTTCTAAGCCAGGCTTTGAGAGTCAACACAATCTCATGTACTGGGATAATGCGGAATACTTTTGGTATTGGGGCTGGAGCTTCTGGTCTATGTCAATGGGGTTCGCTACAAGAATCATGGACCGATTCGTCATTATTTAGAGGCAGTTGAAAAAGGCAATGCGCGTGTGAATGAAGAACATCTGAGTAAGCAAGAGATGATGGAAGAAGAAATGTTTCTGGGCTTGCGTAAGAAGTCAGGTGTTTCTAAAAAGCGTTTTGAAGAAAAAATTTGGTATTTCTTTTGAGCAGCAGTACGGTCATGTAGTAACTGAACTGATTGAGCAAGGACTCTTAGTTCCTGACAAAGAAATCGTTCGTATGACTAAAAAGGGGTCTATTTTTTTGGGTGATACGGTCAGAGAAATTTATATTGGAGTAAATTATGGGTTTAACTTATCAAACGAAAATGAAAAATTCCGTTTTGACATGGCGGATATGAATGGTCATATCAAGTTGCCTGATGTCATTTTGCTGTCCTTACAGGTATCAGGGTTTGCAGTCCATTGATTTGGGGATTAGCGACAAGGATATGCTGGAGAAATACAATCTGGTCTGGATTATTACTGACTATGATATCGATGTGGTACGGCTACCTAAATTTGGTGAAGAAATGACGATTGAAACAGAAGCGCTTTCCTATAATCGTCTCTTTTTGTTATCGTCGTTTTACCGTTTTTGATAAAAATGATGTTGCCGTGATTGAAATGATGGCTACCTTTGTCCTTATGGACAGAGACAGTCGAAAAAGTGCACGCTGTAGAGCCAAAGATTGTCGCACCTTATGAAGCAGAATTTTCTAAAAAGTTGATTCGTGGTCCAAAATATCCAGAACTGAAAGATTCGACCAGTAAAGATTATCATGTTCGGTTTTATGATTTAGACATGAATGGTCATGTCAACAACAGCAAGTATTTGGACTGGATTTTTGAGGTTATAGGGAGCTGATTTTCTCATGAAACACGTTCCCAAAAAGTTCACCCTCAAGTATGTCAAGGAAGTGCGACCTGGTGGGCAGATTACCTCTAGCTATGATTTGAATGGATTGAGAGCAATCATCAGATTTCCAGCGATGAGTGATACCAATGCACAAGCTATGGTAACTAGCAAGAAATTTCATAAGAGAAACAATAGAAAGAAGTATGACCTACAAAGGATATTTAATTGATTTAGACGGAACGATTTATAAAGGAAAAGACCGAATTCCCAGCGGGAGAAGCTTTTGTCCATAGAATTACAACGACGTAACATTCCATATTTATTTGTGACGAACAATACAACACGTACTCCTGAGACTGTTCAAACAATGCTAGCGGAACAATTCAATGTTGAAACGCCGATTGAAACGATTTATACAGCGACTTTAGCAACGGTTGACTACTTAAATGATAAAAATCTAGGCAAGAAAGTCTATGTTATCGGTGATGTCGGACTTAAGCAAGCCATTGCAGAAGCTGGCTATGTCGAAGATACTGATAACCCAGATTATGTAGTTGTTGGATTGGACTGGGAAGTGGACTATGAAAAATTGTCAATTGCTACTTTAGCTATTCAAAAAGGGAGCTCATTTCGTAGGAACCAATCCAGATCTTAATATTCCGACAGAGCGCGGTCTCATGCCTGGAGCAGGATCGATTATTACTCTCATTGAAGTAGCAACTCATGTGAAACCTGTTTATATCAGGAAGCCAAATGCAATTATCATGGAAAAGGCAGTTGAGCATCTAGGACTACCACGCGAGGAAGTGATAATGGTTGAGGATAATTACCTGACGGACATTCAGGGCTGGGATTGACAATGGTATCCCTACGCTTCTGGTGACAACTGGCTTTACGAAACCAGAAGAAGTGCCAGGCTTGCCAATCCAACCAGATTATGTACTTTATAGCCCTGGCGAGTGGGATTTTGATGCGCACTAAACTGACCTTTTTGGCTGAGTATGCTCTGCTTTTTAGCAACAGCTATTTTGTTGACCATTTATCTGACTTGGCTGTTTTATCCTTTGGAAATTTCTTGGTTGCATTTAGAAAATCAAGTTTACCTCAAATCTGCAACCATTCAGCACAATTTCAATATTTTGATGAATTACCTAACCAATCCATTTCAGCAAAAGCTCTCCATGCTAATTTTCGCTCATCAGCAGCAGGTCTGCACCATTTTCAAGTCGTGAAATATCTTTTCATCTGGCGCAAGTTGCTTTTCTAGCAACCTTACCAGTGGTTTGTTTGTTTGTAAAAAAACATTATAAAAAGCTATCTATCTGTCTTTTCAAAGGCGATTTTAGCTATTATTTGGTTGCCTATTGTAATTGCTGGTGTGGCGCTGGGGATTGGCTTTGATGCGTTTTTCACTCTCTTTCATCAGATTTTATTTGCTCGGGGATAATACTTGGTTGTTTGACCCTGCTAAAGATCCTATTATTTGGATATTGCCAGAAGAATTTTTCCTCCACGCCTTTCTTTTTGTTTTGTTCTTTATGAAGATCTTTTGCTGTGGGGTCTATACCTGTGGAGTCGAAAAAGCTATTTGAAGAAGGAGGAAACTGATGCTAGTCAAGTCAATCAGCAAGTACGAAAAGATGTTGGTTTTATTTTCTGCTTTTATGTCTGCTGTATGTTTTCGTCATGACAATGATTGGTCTGATTTATCAAACGATTGTAACCTTGTTTCAAGCGATTCGTTATTCCGGAAATCTTGAGAGAATCCAAAAAGCAACGGAAAGTTTTATGTCACGCGATGGTAGTTATTATCTAATTGCTGTCTGTGCAGGAGTTTTTATCTTTTAGTTTGTATCAGGGATGGTAAAATTATTTAAGTCTGATTTACGAACGCAGAAAAGGGTCATGACTCCAAAAACGTTTGGACTAGTCTTTATCATTCTTACTTCTGGGTCAATTAGGTTTTGTACTCTTCAATCAAATATTTGAAGTAGTGTTGAATATCTTTGGATTTAGCTTATTTAAAGCTATTGAATCAGCTTCGGCAGGTTCAGATAGTGTTTCTATGTTTTTGTATGCAGGTTTTTTCGGTCCTGTTTCAGAAGAGTTGATTTTTCGCAGGGGCAGGGCTTACGGACATTTGAAAAATATGGAAAAGTCTTTTGCGATTCTGATGTCTTCCCTCATATTTGGTTTTATTTCATGGGAAATATCCCGCAGTTCTTTTTGCAGCTTTTGTTGAATTGTCTTCTCTTATGTGACCTTGGAGTATTCAATTCTCTGGGCAATGGTTTTCCACGTTTTTAATAACTTGGTCATCGGAGATGGTTTAACTTATTTGTATTCGTTTTTGTCGGACGATATAGGCGGTCTCTTACACTTATTTATCCTGCTAGTCGGTGCAAGTGTCGCAGTAATTTTCCTGCTAAAACAAAGTAGACATAAAAATGTATGTACAAGAAAAATCGTTCATTTCCAGGACCCTATAGGCAAGCTTTTCGTTCTGTTTGGTTCTGGATTTTTACAATCTTCATGTTTTTAACATCTTTTGACCTTAATAAGTCATTTTGTGAAAGAAGATTTTTTGAAAGGACTTTCAACTTTCTTTCATTTATGATAAAATAAAGGTAACAAAAGAGGAGCGTGTCAATCATGGAACAAACATTTTTTATTATAAAACCAGACGGCGTAAAACATGGCTTGGTTGGAGAAGTACTGAAGCGCATAGAACAACGTGGTTACAAAATCGAACGTTTGGAAATGAGAACCAATGTTTCAAATGAGTTAATTGATCAACATTATGAAGCCCTATTAACGAAAGATTTTTATCCTTCAATCCGTGATTATATGACAAGCGGACCTGTGATTATCGGTGTTTTATCGAAGCCAAGTGATTTCAGGTTGGCGTCACATGATGGGCGCTACTCGTCCGGAAGAAGCTCTACCAGGGAACTATTCGCGGAGATTTTTGCACAAAGCAGCTGAAGCTGGTGAAACGATTCGAAATGTTGTTCATGGTTCAGATTCTGAAGAGTCTGCCAAACAGGGAAATTGCGCTTTGGTTTTGGTAATCATTAAAACATAGTAGTATAAATTCGAGAGAGTACAGATAGCCATTGCTTTTGTTCTCTCTTTTTTACTATCCGAATTGTACTGGGTGTGTTATAATAAAAAGGAATTGGAAATGTTTTAATATACTGAAAATTAATTGTTTTATCAAGGAGGAGATATGTCAGACAAACAAATTCATTTTGGTTATCGTGACGGGAATGAGTGGAGCAGGAAAGACCAGTAGCCATCAGTCTTTTTGAAGATTTGGGCTATTTTACGATTGATAATATGCCCCCTACGCTTGTTCCTAAATTTTTTTGCAGTTAATCGAAACGACACAAGACAACGACAAGATTGCTATGGTTGTAGATATGCGTAGTCGTTCATTCTTTTCTGAGATTCAGAAAGTTCTAGATGAGATTGAAAGTAACGCTGGACTTGATTTTTAAGATTTTGTTTTTAGATGCGGCAGATACAGAATTAGTTGCACGTTACAAGAAACGCGTAGCCACCCTTAGCAGCAGACGGTCGTATTTTAGACGGTATCAAGCTAGAACGTGAGTTACTAGCACCGTTGAAAAACATGAGTCAAAACGTGGTAGATACGACCGAATTAACACCGCGCGGGATTGCGTAAAACCATTTCTGAGCATTTTTCAGATCAGACAAAAGCTCCAATCGTTTCGCATTGAAGCGGTGAGTTTTGGCTTTAAATATGGTCTTCCGCTAGATGCCGACCTTGTCTTTTGATGTGCGTTTTTACCAAATCCATATTACCAACCAGAACTTCGCAATCAAACAGGGACTGATAAACCCAGTTTATGATTATGTGATGAATCATACGGAGTCAGAAGAATTTTATCAGCACTTAGTGGCTCTTATCAAACCGATTTTACCGGGCTACAAAAAAGAGGGAAAATCTGTTTTGACAATTGCGGTTGGTTGTACAGGCGGTCAACACAGAAGCGTAGCTTTTGCACAACGTCTAGCAGATGATTTGGCAAGCGAATGGACCGTTCACTCATCACATCGAGACAAAGACCGCAGAAAGGAAACGGTGAATCGTTCATGAGGAGACCAAAGATTGCCGTTATCGGTGGTGGTACAGGATTTCAGTCATTTTTGAACAGTTTGCGTAAGAAAGATGTAGACATTGCAGCTATTAGTGACGGTCGCTGATGACGGTGGAAGTTCGGGGGAATTGCGAAAAAACATTCAACAATTGACACCGCCTGGTGATTTGCGAAATGTTTTGGTGGCTTTATCGGACATGCCGCGCTTTTATGAAAAAGTTTTTCAATATCGCTTTGCAGAAGAAGACGGTGCTTTTAGCTGGACATCCACTTGGGAACTTGATTATTGCAGGTATTTCAGAAATGCAAGGGTCGACTTACAACGCTATGCAGCTACTGACTAAGTTTTTCCACACAACTGGCAAAATTTATCCGTCTTGTGATATACCTTTAACGCTTCATGCTGTATTTACTGATGGAAGCGAAGTCGCTGGAGAAAGTCATCTCGCAGAACACCAAGGTATGATTGAACGAGTTTATGTCACCAATACCTATAATGACCAGAAGCCAGTGGCTAGTCGCAAAGTGGTGAGACGATTTTAGAAAGTGATATGGTTGTTTTGGGACCAGGGTCATTGTTTACCTCTATCTTACCCAATATGATGATTAGAAGAAATTGGACAAGCTCTTTTTAGAAACCAAAGCGAGATTGCCTATGTCTGTAATATTATGACCCAGCGTGGTGAAACTGAGCATTTCACAGATAGCGACCACGTGGCTGTTTTGCATCGACATCTTGGGAAAACATTTATTGACACGGTTTTAGTAAACATTGAGCAAGTTCCTCAAGAATATATGAATTCTAATAAATTTGATGAGTATTTGGTGCAGGTTGAGACATGATTTTAAAGGTTTGAAAGAGCAAGTACCTCGTGTCATTTCGTCTAATTTTCTTCGCTTGGAAAAATGGCGGAGCTTTTCATGATGGTGAATCAGTCGTCGATGAACTTATGCAGATTATACAGGTGCGCAAATGAGTTTTACCATTAAAGTGAAAGAAGAACTGCTTGGTCTAGGGCAAAAAGATAAAAACGGAATTATCGGCTATCATTAAGATGTCAGGCAGCTTTAGGAATTTCTAGTCAAGGCTTAACATTATCTGTTACGACAGAAAATGCAAAAAATCGCTCGTCACATTTATGAATTGTTGGCAGCTTATCAAGTCAAATCGGATATTCGTCATCATCAAAAAGCGAATCTTCGGAAAAACCGTGTTTATACTGTTTTTAGACGAAGTGTGGAACAAATTTTAGCCGATTTACACTTGGCAGACTCCTTTTTGGGATTGAAGCAGGTATTGATCAAAGCTATTTTATCAGATGATGAAGCGAGCCGATCGTATTTACGAGGAGCATTTTTATCCACGGGCAGTATGCGTGATCCAGATTCTGGGAAATATCAACTGAAATCTTATCGGTCTATTCTGACCATGCGGAAGATTTAGCAGCTTTAATGCGAAAAGTTTTTATTGGATGCCAAGACAATTGAGCGCAAAAAAGGCTCAGTAACCTATCTGCAGCGAGCTGAGGACATATGGACTTTTGATTGTGATTGGGGGCTAGGAAAGCAATGACTGAGTTTGAGTCGGTCAAGCTTTTTGCGAGAGGCTAGAAATGATCTGAATCGGACGAATAATGCAGAAACGGCGAATATTGCTCGAACGGTGACAGCTAGCATGAAAAACCATTCATAACATTAGCAAAATCATTGGCACAGTTGGTTTTAGAGAGCTTGCCGGTTGATTTGCAAGAGGTAGCTTATCTGCGTGTCAATCATCCGGATTATTCTATCCAGCAGTTGGCAGAAAGTCTTAGTAAAGCCTTTTGACGAAAAAGTGGTGTCAATCATCGCTTGAGGAAAATCAATAAAATCGCAAATGAGTTGTAGAAAATGCAAAAAAGTGCGGGTTTATGTATTATATGCAGAATCAATTTGAAATTTCCGTGAAAACTTTACGGTTTTCTCTTGAAATATTTTCAAAAAGTGTGATATAGTAATAAAAATTAAATAATCCTTTAAATCTGTCCCGTGAGGCAGACAAGGAGTTAAAGTATAAGATGGTGTAGCACAGTGAGGCTGTTAGCAGTTTCTCTATGCTTACCTAGATTTTCTGAAGTCTCCTTGTGAAGGAGACTTTTTCTTTTATCTTTTTTATGCAGGAGGTTTTCCATGAAAACAAAAGAAGTTGTCGATGGTTTGACAATGAAACGTGCCATTACACGGATCACTTATGAAATCATTGAGCGCAACAAAAGAGCTAGACAAGATTGTCTTGATTGGTATAAAAACACGGGGTGTTTACATTGCACAGCGGATTCAAGAACGATTAGCGCAACTTGAAAAGATTGATGTACCCTATCGGTGAGTTGGATACCAAACCATTCCGCGATGATTTTAAAGTGGAAGAAGATACAACACATGTTCCTGTTGATATTACAGACCGCGAAGTCATCTTGGTAGATGATGTCCTCTATACAGGACGCACCATTCGTGCTGCTATTGATAATCTAGTTAGCTTGGGACGTCCATCACGCGTGAGCTTGGCTGTTTTAGTAGACCGTGGGCATCGTGAGTTGCCGATTCGAGCAGATTATGTTGGAAAAAATATTCCGACAAGCCGAACAGAAGAGATTATTGTAGAAATGGTAGAACAGGATGGTCAAGACCGTGTCTTGATTGCGGAGGAGTTATAAGAAAATGAGTCAAGATGTGAAATATGATGTACACGATATGCCAAAACCTGGTTTTGCTTGTAGGATTGTCCTTTCAGCATTTGTTTGCCATGTTTGGAGCAACGGTTCTTGTTCCAATTCTGGTTGGAATTGATCCCAGCAGTTGCCTTGTTTTCAAGCGGTCTAGGAACCTTGGCACATTTAACAGTTACCAAGTACAAAGTGCCAGCTTATATGGGGTCTAGTTTCGCTTATATTGCAGCTATGCAAATGTTGATGAAAACAGACGGTATCGCAGCAGTCGCTCAAGGTGCCATTACAGGTGGTTTGGTTTACTTCATTGTAGCTCTTATTGTGAAGTTCGCTGGGAATGCTTGGATTGATAAGATTTTGCCGCCAGTTGTGGTAGGACCAATCATTATGGTTATTGGACTAAGTCTGGCCAGCACAGCTGTAAACGATGTCATGTTAAAAGATGGTAAATACAATTTAACTTATTTCATTATTGGGATCGTCACTCTCTTTGCAGTCATCCTCTTTTCAATATCTATGGTAAAAAGATTGTTGGAATTATTCCAGTGCTGTTAGGCTTGATTGTCGGATATGTCTTCGCGCTCATTCTTGGAGCGGTAACAGGAGAAGAAATTATTTCCTTTGCAAAAGTTTCTCAAGCTTCATGGTTCCATGTCCCACCTATGCACCTTCCTTTCTTAGACTATAATGTAAAATTTTATCCAAGTGCGATTTTAACAATGGCTCCAATTGCCTTTGTAACTATGACGGAGCACTTTGGTCATGTTATGGTATTGAATAGCTTGACTGGAAAAAGATTTCTTTAAAGACCCAGGATTGGATAAAACTCTTGCCGGAGATGGTCTTGCACAAGTTATCGCTGGGATTTTCGGTGCGCCACCAGTAACGAGTTACGGTGAAAATATCGGTGTGATGGCTCTCAATAAAATCTATAGCGTCTATGTTATTGCAGGTGCAGCAGTACTTGCGATTGTGATGAGTTTTGTCGGAAAAGTATCGGCACTCTTACAGTCCATTCCAACTCCAGTTCTAGGCGAGCATTTCTATTGCGCTCTTTGGAGTCATCGCTTCTAGTGGTTTGAAAAATTTTAATTGAAAAACAAACAGACTTTGATAATAAGAAAAATCTGTTAATTGCCAGTGTAATTTTTAGTTGCAGGGATTGGCGGCTTAACGCTTGCAACTTTCAGGTCTGCAAATTTCAGGGGTTGCCTTGTCAACGGTTCTTGGAATTGTGCTCTATCTTATCTTGCCAGAACCTAAAAAAATTAGTTTGAATTCTTAACTTTTATTGAAAGAAACGCCGTATCTAATAAAAAGGAGAAATACACCATGTCATCTAATCAAATCGCTCTTAAAAATGTTGTCTCTATGGAAACTCTTACCAATGAGGAAGTCTTAAGTTTAATCAAACGTGGCATTGAATTTAAAAAATGGAGCGAAAGCTCATTATGATGAACAGCATATTATCGCTAATCTTTTCTTTTGAGACCCTCTACGCGAACACATAAAGCCTTTGAAGTAGCGGAATTAAAGCTAGGTTGTGACCTGTTGGATTTTTGATTCAAAGACCAGCTCTATCAACAAAGGAGAGACCTTATATGATACTATTTTAACCATGTCAGCGCTCGGAGTGGATGTCTGTGTCATTCGTCATCCAGAAGTGGACTATTACAAGGAATTAGTTGAAAGTCCAACGATTACAACTTCAATTGTGAATGGTGGTGATGGCTCTGGACAACATCCGAGTCAAAGTTTGCTAGATTTGATGACCATTTATCAAGAGTTTGGGCATTTTGATGGCTTGAAGATTGCGATTGCAGGCGACTTAGATCATTCGCGTGTGGCGAAGTCAAATATGCAAATCTTGAAGCGTCTGGGTGCAGAACTTTATTTTGCAGGTCCAGAAGTATGGAGAAGTGAAGAATTTGCAGATTATGGGCAATTTGTCACACTTGATGAAGTCGTTGACCAAGTAGACGTCTTAATGCTTCTGCGCGTGCAGCACGAGCGTCATGATGACGATTCACTCTTTTCAAAAGAAAATTATCATAGATTGCACGGTCTAACTCAGGAACGATATGATCAGACTGAAAGATACAGCCATCATCATGCATCCAGCTCCAGTCAAATCGCGATGTGGAAATTGCAGACCACTTAGTGGAAGCTCCAAAAATCTCGGATTGTAGAACAAATGACAAATGGTGTATTTGTTCGGATGGCAATTATCGAGTCTGTCCTAAATGGACGAAAAAAATAATAAGCATTAATACGTTGTTGCAATAACAAACGGAGGGGAAAATGGAAAAACGCTTGTTAATTCTGGAAGATGGTACAGTATTTGAAGGAGAGGCATTCGGGGCTGATATGGATGTGACCGGAGAAATCGTCTTTAATACAGGTATGACTGGCTACCAAGAATCCATTACGGATCAGTCTTACAATGGGCAAATCTTGACTTTCACTTATCCGTTAATCGGAAATTATGGAATTAACCGTGATGACTACGAATCGATCACTCCTACTTGCAAGGGAGTGGTCGTTTATGAGTGGGCACGAAGGGCGAAAGCAATTGGCGTAATCAGATGACTAGACGAGTTTTTAAAGGTCAAGAAAAATTCCAGGGAATTGCTGGTATTGATACGCGGCATTGACGAAAAATCATTCGGCAGCATGGAACGATGAAAGCAACAATAGCCAATGTAGGCGACCAAATGGTGCATCTGCAAGATCAGTTGAAGGCGACCGTTTTGCCGACCGATAATATCAAACAAGTTTCAACGAAAACGCCATATCCAGCACCGGGTTCAGGTCCTAGTATTGTGTTAGTTGATTTTGGATTGAAACATTCGATTCTTCGTGAATTAGCGGCACGCAATTGTAATGTGACAGTTGTTCCCTTATGATACAAGTGCAGCAGATATTCTTCACCTTCACCCTGACGGTGTCATGTTATCCAACGGTCCAGGTAATCCAGATGATGTACCGCAAGTGCTAGACATGATTCGAGGGATTCAAGGTAAAAATTCCTCTTTTTGGTATCTGCATGGGACATCAACTTTTTAGTAAGGCAAATGGAGCTCAGACCTATAAAATGAAATTCGGTCATCGTGGTTTTAATCATGCTGTCAGAGAGATTGCGACAGGGCGGATTGATTTTCACCAGCCAAAAATCATGGTTATGCTGTTAGTCGGGAAAAATTTTTCCGAGCGAGTTGTTGATTACACATGAGGAAATCAACGATAAAGTCTATTGAAGGTGTGCGGCATCGGTTTTTCCCTGCTTTTTCAGTGCAGTTTCATCCTGATGCTGCACCAGGACCGCATGATGCCAGTTATCTCTTTGATGAGTTTATGGAAATGATTGATGCTTTTAAACAACAGCATAGTTCATTTGTAATCAATGGATTAGAAATAGGAGAAAAGACATGCCAAAACGTACAGATATTCAGAAAATTATGGTGATTGGCTCTGGTCCCATTGTCATTGGACAGGCTGCTGAGTTTGATTATGCAGGAACGCAGGCTTGTTTGTCTTTGAAAGAAGAAGGGCTACACGGTCGTTTTTAGTTAATTCCAATCCTGCAACGATTATGACAGACAAGGAAATTGCTGATAAGGTTTTATATTGAGCCAATCACGCTGGAATTTGTCACTAGAATTTTACGGAAAGAGCGACCAGATGCACTTCTACCGACATTTGGGTGGGCAAACAGGATCTCAATATGGCAATGGAATTATCCAAAGAAGGTATCTTGGATGAGCTGGGTGTCGAACTTTTGGGAACCAAGCTGTCGGCTATTGACCAAGCTGAGGATCGTGATTTGTTTCAAGCAGCTCATGGAAGAGCTGAAACAGCCTATTCCGGAATCTGAAATTGTAAATACAGTTGAAGAAGCAGTGGACTTTGCAGCGAAAATAGGCTACCCAGTCATTGTTCGCCCAGCCTTTACCTTAGGGGGAACTGGGGCGGAATGTGTGCAAATGAGGAAGAATTGCGAGAGATTGCTGAGAATGGTCTGAAATTATCTCCGGTGACTCAGTGTTTGATTGAGCGTTCTATTGCTGGTTTCAAAGAAATTGAGTACGAAGTTATGCGCGATGCAGCTGACAATGCTTTGGTGGTCTGCAATATGGAAAATTTTGATCCAGTCGGTGTTCACACAGGCGATTCCATTGTCTTTGCACCAACGCAAACTCTTTCGGATTATGAAAATCAAATGTTGCGGGATGCTAGTTTAAAAATTATTCGTGCTCTAAAAATAGAAGGCGGCTGTAATGTGCAGTTGGCATTGGATCCACATAGCTTTAATTACTATGTCATTGAAGTTAATCCACGTGTCTCACGTTCATCAGCTCTAGCTTCTAAAGCAACTGGCTACCCTATCGCTAAATTAGCTGCCAAAATCGCTGTTGGCTTGACACTAGATGAAGTTATCAATCCGGTCACAGGCACAACTTATGCCATGTTTGAACCAGCTCTGGATTATGTGGTAGCTAAAATTCCACGTTTTCCTTTTGATAAATTTGAACATGGAGAACGTCATCTGGGAACGCAGATGAAAGCAACAGGAGAAGTCATGGCTATTGGACGTAATATCGAAGAAAGCTTGCTCAAAGCCTGTCGTTCTCTGGAAATCGGTGTTGACCATAATGAAATGCCAGAACTAAATCAAGTGGCAGATGATGATTTACTGGAAAAGGTCGTCAAAGCTCAGGATGATCGTCTTTTCTATATATCTGAAGCCATCCGTCGTGGCTATGATATCGAAGAAATTGCAAAACTAACCAAGATTGATTTGTTCTTTCTGGATAAATTGCTTCACATTCATGAATTAGAGCAGGAGTTAATGACTCATATTGGAGATGCAAATCTGCTTAGACAGGCTAAGCAAAACGGCTTTGCAGATACTAAATTAGCTCGGCTTTGGAAAATGACAGCAGAAGAAATACGTCAATTTCGTAAAGAAGAGCGGATTCTTCCAGTCTATAAAACGGTTGACACCTGTGCAGCTGAGTTTGAATCAAGCACACCATATTTTTATTCTACTTATGCTTTGGAAAATGAATCAATCAAGTCAGAAAAAAGAATCTGTTCTGGTGCTGGGCTCTGGACCTATTCGGATTGGTCAAGGAGTAGAATTTGACTATGCGACCGTGCACTCGGTCAAGGCTATTCAAGCAACTGGCTATGAAGCAATCATTATGAATAGTAATCCTGAAACGGTCTCAACAGATTTTTCGGTTTCTGATAAGCTTTACTTTGAACCCTTGACTTTTGAAGATGTCATGAATGTCGTTGAACTGGAAAAACCTAAGGGAGTTATCGTTCAGTTTGGTGGACAAACCGCTATCAATCTAGCTGAGCCATTGTCAAAAGCTGGTGTGAAAATTTTAGGTACTCAGGTAGCTGACCCTTGACCGTGCAGAAGATCGTGACTTTGTTTGAACAGGCTCTTAAGGATTTGAATATTCCGCAGCCACCAGGTCAGACAGCGACGAATGAAGAAGAAGCGGTAGCAGCTGCTCGTAAGATTGGTTTTCCTGTTTTGGTTCGTCCGTCCTACGTTCTGGGCGGTCGGGCTATGGAGATTGTCGAGAATGAAGCAGATCTTCGTTCTTATATGCGAACTGCTGTCAAGGCTAGCCCTGATCATCCGGTGTTGGTGGACTCTTACATTGTCGGTAAGGAATGTGAGGTAGATGCTATTTCAGACGGTCGTCAGGTCTTGATTCCAGGGATTATGGAGCATATTGAACGGGCTGGAGTTCACTCAGGTGATTCTATGGCTGTTTATCCTCCGCAAACCTTATCTGCTCAAGTGCAGCAGACTATCGCCGATTATACTAAGAAATTGGCTATCGGACTTCACTGTATCGGTATGATGAACATTCAGTTTGTCATCAAAGATGAGAAGGTTTATGTCATTGAGGTCAATCCTCGTGCTAGCCGGACGGTGCCATTCTTGTCGAAAGTGACAAATATTCCTATGGCACAGGTGGCAACTCAGTTGATTCTCGGTCAAACTTTAGCGGAGCTAGGGTATGAAGATGGTCTTTATCCAGAAGGTCAAAAATGTACATGTTAAAAGCACCAGTCTTTTTCCTTCACTAAGTTGGGCCAAGGTAGATAGCCTTCTTGGTCCTGAAAATGAAATCGACGGGTGAGGTTATGGGAACAGATGCAACTCTTGAAAAAGCTTTATACAAGGCTTTTGAAGCCTCTTATCTACATCTTCCAAACTTTGGCAATGTTGTCTTTACGATTGCGGATGAAAATAAGGAAGAAGCCTCACATTAGCGAAAACGTTTTTGCAGCGATTGGATATAGTATTTTAGCAACACAAGGCACAGCGAAATTCTTTTGAAGAAAATGGTGTTTTTGACACAATTGGTTGAAAAAATTGGTACAGCCGATAATAATGATATTCCTGCCTTTGTTCGCAAAGGCAAGGTTCAAAGCGATTATCAATACAGTCGGAACGAAAGCGAACGGCTGATAAGCACGGTCAGGCTATCCGTCAATCAGCCATTGAGCATGGAGTGCCGCTATTTACAGCACTTGATACAGCTGATGCCATGCTAAAGGTCTTAGAAAGTCGTAGCTTTATGACAGAAGCAATTTAGAGCAGTATTCTTTTTGTCATGATATTAAGTTCTATGCAAACCTTTTCAATTCGTAAAAATTTGATATAATGAGAATGAAAAAGTTATTAGAGGAGTAGCATGTCTAAAAAAATTATTGGGATTGACCTAGGGTGGTACATCTGTGAAGTTTGCGATTCTGACCCAGAAGGGAGAAGTTCAAGAAAAATGGTCTATTAAGACAAATATTTTTAGATGAAGGCAGTCATATTGTTGATGATATGATTGAATCGATCAACCATCGCTTGAGATTATTAAACCTTTCAGCTGAAGATTTCATCGGAATTGCATGGGTTCTCCTGGTGTCGTGGATCGTGAAAAAGGAACTGTTATCGGAGCTTACAACTTAAACTGGAAAACCCTTCAACCCGTAAAAGAAAAAATTGAAAAAGCGACTGGCATTCCTTTCTTTATTGATAATGATGCGAATGTAGCTGCGCTTGGCGAACGTTGGAAAGGTGCTGGTGAAAACCAACCAGACGTTGTCTTTTATGACACTTGGAACAGGTGTCGGTGGTGGTATTGTTGCGGAAGGGAAATTACTGCATGGGGTAGCTGGAGCAGCCGGAGAGTTGGGGCATATCACAGTTGATTTTGATCAGCCGATTCTCTGTACTTGTGGTAAAAAGGTTGCCTAGAAACCGTAGCTCTGCAACGGGAATTGTCAATTTAACGCGCCGCTACGCTGATGAATATGCTGGTGATGCAGAGCTGAAAACAATTGATTGACAACGGCGAAGATGTCAATGCAAAAATTGTCTTTGATTTGGCTAAAAGCTGGTGATGAATTAGCTCTCATTGTTTATCGCAATTTTGCACGTTATCTTGGTATTGCTTGTGCCAACATTGGATCTATCTTAAATCCGTCAACGATTGTCATCGGTGGTGGCGTCTCTGCAGCAGGTGAATTTTTACTAGACGGTGTTCGTAAGGTCTATGAAGAAAATTCTTTTCCCTCAAGTGCGTACATCCACAAAACTTGCACTTGCAACGCTTGGAAATGATGCAGGAGTCATTGGAGCAGCTTCATTGGTTCTTCAATAACCTTCCTAAAAATGAAAAATAATCCGAATAAAGGCATTTACAATTATTACAAAATTTGTTATGATATTAGTTAGTGCGTAATGGAAGCACTAGAAAACGACTAATCCGCTGTGGTCTTGAACTGCAAGATTAGTAAGATAGGAGAAGAAAAATGAATCCATTAATCCAAAGTTTGACTGAAGGTCAACTTCGTACTGATATTCCTGCATTCCGTCCTGGTGACACTGTTCGTGTTCACGCGAAAGTTGTCGAAGGAAATCGCGAACGTATCCAAATCTTTCGAAGGTGTGGTTATCGCTCGTAAAGGTGCTGGTATTTCAGAAAACTATACTGTTCGTAAAATTTCTAATGGTGTAGGTGTTGAACGTATCTTCCCACTTCACACACACCGTGTTGAAAAGATTGAAGTAGTACGTTACGGTAAAGTACGTCGTGCGAAATTGTATTACCTTCGTGCATTGCAAGGTAAAGCAGCGCGTATCAAAAGAAATTCGCCGTTAATGTAGAATTAACTCTGTCACTGGCAGAGTTTTTCTCTAGTCCCCTTAGTTCAATGGATATAACAACTCCCTCCTAAGGAGTAGTTGCTGGTTCGATTCCGGCAGGGGGACATAATGTGTCCCTCAAAAGTCCTTATTGTTGAAGGGCTTTTGTGTTTTTTGGGGTTCAATATTTGCTTGTTATTCTCAATAAAAATATAAAAAGTAAAAGCTTTTGTTTTTGAAACATCTGACTGAAAGGATAGAATATGAAGCTTATTTTATTGGAGGACTAGGCTGCAATTGCTATTATCCCAGGACTTTTTTTAATGTCCTGTCTTTTCCAGTTACTTATCTAGATATGTATGATTCTAGGTTGGAAGAGCAACTGATTTCATTACAGGCGTTGAAAGATTGGTTTATGGCACTAAGTTGATATGGATGATGATATTCTGTTAATAGCCCATTCTTTGGGAGCAGATTTAGCAGTTTATCTAACAAGTGTCTATGATAAAATTACGCATCTCGTCTTATTAGATGGTGGATACATTAATATGGATAAAATTTGCCCCTGAATGTAGAAATTGAAGATTCTCTGAATTATCTTCAAACGAGATGTTTATGAGAGCCTAAAGAAAGCTGTTATAACTGAAAAACAAAAGCTCTGTTATATGGTCAGAAAATTTGGAGAGGGCGGCAAAGAAAGTTTTGTTTTTGATAAAGTTCAAAAACATTGGCATTTAAGCTTATCTAAAAAGTTAATGACTCACTTTATTGACAATAAGACGGCAAGCTTTTTAGAAATTTGTCCTTTTTGAAAAATAAAAATGTAATTTTGTTCATTCCAGAAATAAATCAAGGAAACACCAATTTGGGAAAAAGAGGGCTATACAGACCATCCCGAACTTTCTAAACCTCATAGAACATGACTACTGTAGTCATTCATTGTATATGGAAAAACCGAAAGAAATAGCAGCATTACTTGAAGATAAAATGGAAAATTAGGTCACTCTTTTGAGAAAAAAGACTTTGACTTTTTGCCTTTTCTAGGACAAATTTTATGAGATAATCTTCTAAACTAAATTGGAATATTCTGATTTAGTATATTTTGTATATGTTTTACTATTTTCTCTTTATTTTTAGTTTCTTTTAAGAAAAAATTCAGTCACTTTTAAGAAAAAGTAGATATGATAGTTCCATTCAAAAAAGAAAGGACGTGATGAGATGAAAAACTCAAAGTTAAATTTGTTTGTCTGATAAATCTTTGGCATCAAAGGAGTTATTGTGGGTAATACTCTTTGGAATGCAACTCTGACGTCTTAAAAATAGAAAGAAGGAATTTGACAAAAAAATGAAACAAGAGAACACAAGTAAGAAAGAGAAGATGATCATGGTTGAAAAAAAGTACCAAATGGTGGATGACTGTTGTATGAGTGGATCACTCGCTGTTGGTCTTCTCGGTGGGCTAGGCATTGGCTCTTAGCGACAAATGCACTCAATCAGCAGGCAAAGAGTACAGACAAGCACAACAACTCAGGCACAAAATAATCAACAACAGGGAAATTCATAGCCAAAATCAAAGGTGGTCTGGGAATGCCCTCAGGTGGACAACAAAATGGAAATAATCAAGGTGGTCCAAATGGAATGCCACCCAACAAAATGGCAACCAAAGTGACAATAGTAATAGCCAAAATGGCTCAGGAAACAGTAATAACTCAAAGAAAAAAGCTCCATCAAATGCTGACGGTTCAACCAAATCAGATAAGAATAGTAGACGACAGAAAAATAATGATTCAAATACAACAAATTCTTAATATTTCAGAGGAAGTCATGATATAATAGAATCAGAAACGTTAGTAGATTGATTTTCAAAAAGGTGAAGTGAGAAGAAGTCTTTACTTGTACTTGGTTCACGATTAAAGGAGTGGGCAGAACTAAACATTCAAAATGTTTAGTTCGTGATCTTATCCCCTCAAGCCTCAAAGTGCTGTTTTTGAGCAATCAGCTACTGCACTCGTTAGTTTAGTGCATAACGAATTTTGAAACTAGGAACTTTTGTTCCAGACTTGTATTTTTAGAAGGAAAAGCGTATGATTAAGATTCTATTAGTGGAAGATGACCTCGGTCTATCTAATTCAGTATTTGACTTTTTGGATGATTTTGCAGATGTCATGCAAGTTTTTGACGGTGAGGAAGGATTGTACGAGGCTGAGGTGGCGTGTACGACCTTATCTTGCTTGATTTGATGTTGCCAGAAAAAGACGGCTTCCAAGTGTTGAAAGAATTGCGTGAAAAAGGTGTCACAACTCCTGTGCTAATCATGACAGCCAAAGAAAGTTTGAATGACAAAGGACATGGTTTTGAGCTGGGTGCTGATGATTATTTGACCAAACCATTTTATCTGGAAGAGTTAAAAATGCGGATTCAAGCTCTGTTGAAGCGTTCTGGTAGTTCAATGAAAACACCCTTTCTTATGGCGATGTCACTGTTAATTTATCAACTAAACACTACACTTGTAGACGGAAATGAAGTAGAATTGCTCGGAAAAGAATTTGACTTGCTGGTGTATTTCTTGCAGAATCAAAATGTCATTTTGCCTAAGACACAGATTTTCGATCGCTTGTGGGGATTTGATAGTGATACAACGATTTCAGTCGTAGAGTCTATGTCTCAAAAATCCGGAAAAATTTGAAAAGGACGACCTTTATGCGAACAAATCTTCAAACGCTTCGTAGCGTCGGATATATTTTTAAAAAGATGCTGAATAAACTAAAAAAACATGGTATGCGGATGATTTTTCTTATTTCATTCGCTAATTTTGGTATTTTACTCTCATTTTTCTCAGCCATGACTTTGATTATCATTCAGGTGATGCGCTCAAGCCTTTTATACAACGGTCGATAATAACTTGAAAAAGTCTCAGTCAGGATTCCGCTTCTGTCATCAATTTGGCGCTCGCTCGGAGGTGGGGCTGGAACAGAGGTCAGACAACGAGAGATCTAAAGCCGATACTGGGTGACAAAGACTTTACTGATAAAACCAAATGTCAGTGCTAATACGGAAGTTATCTTTATTTGATAAGAATTACAAGTCGATCATTACTAGCAATAATTTTCTGGGGACTTAACAAACTTTCCTTTAATAGCAAGCAATTGGATCGCATTCAGCAAGTCCAGGTAAAAAGCAATTATGGGCGTGAAAGAAACCCTATCGGACGATTTTATTTAAGGTGAAAATTGCCTAATTTGGAAACGAACGTTAAATACGCAGCGGTCTTTATCAATATCAGCCAATTGGAACAAACCAGTCAAAATCGTGAGCAGCTGATAGTCGTGGGTGATGATTAGTTTCTGGGGGAATTTCTTTGATTGCCAGTGCCTATCTGGCTCGAGTTAGTGTTAAACCTTTGTTGGAAAGTATTCAAAAGCAAAAAGAGCTTTGTCGAAAAATGCTAGCCACGAGTTGCGGACGCCATTAGCTGTTTTGCAAAATCGCTTGGAGACCTTTGTTTTAGAAAACCAGAAGCCACCATTATGGAATCAAGCGAAAGCATTGCTTCTAGTTTGGACGAAGTCCGGAAACATGAAAAATATTGACGACAAATCTACTCAATCTAGCACGGCGCGATGACGGGAATTAAACCAGAAATTAGCGATGTTGAGCCAAATTTCTTTTAATACAACTTTACCAACTATGAAATGGTTTGCGCAGAAAATGGGAAAACTTTCCGATTTGACATGGATTCACCACATGATTAAAACGGACAAGACCTTGCTGAAAGCAATTGATGACAATTCTGTTTGATAATGCCTTGAAATATACAGATGAAGACGGTGTGATTGAGTTGACGATTTCAGCGAATGACCGGACCCTTTTTTTGAAAGTTGCAGATAATGGTCCGGGGATTAGTACGGCAGATAAGAAAAAGATTTTTGATCGTTTTTATCGTGTTGATAAAGCACGGACTCGGCAGACAGGTGGTTTTGGTCTAGGGCTTGTCGCTTTGCAAAGCAAATCACAGAAGCCCTTAAAGGACTATCACGGTGAAAGATAATAAGCCGAAAGGAACCATTTTTGAGGTGAAGATTGCCATTAGAACGGACAATAGAAAAGAAAAATAAGTCAGTGAATAACCTGCATTCATAGGGAAAGGTTGTTTCGGAAGATGAGAAAAACACGAACAAAGTCAGGATTAGTTGTTGGATATCTTGATCTGTTCGTGTTTTTATCTTGTTTAAAAAGCAGAGTTGAAATGGTTGAGGCTGGGGAAATGTCAACATCATTTTTCTTTCCGTCCGCCGAGCGGATGAGTTGTCTGACTTTTTGGTTTATGCTGTCAGCTGGGCGGACGAGTCGCCTGAGTTTTAGTTTATACTCGTCAGCCTGGGCGGACAAACTGCCTGAGTTTTTAGTTTATGCTTTCATCCGGGCGGACAGGGCACTCAACTTCCGTTTGCTTTGCCGTCCCTAATCAACAGAGAGAATGAGTTTAAGCTTTCTCTGTCTCTGTCTAGATAGAAAGTGCATTTGTGGTTTGGTTCTATCTGTATTCTTTATTTTTATTGCGCAGACCAGACGCTAACCGATTTTTCTGCAACTGGGAAATCTGCCCAGCCGTCGTTCTCAATTGTGACGCTTTCTGAGCAATTTCCTAAGTAATCTTTGAACTCCTTACCAGCCCAATTTTCACCAACATACATGCGTTTTGAATTTGCTTGGTCGTTACTTATGATGACAGCAATTGGTTTGTCCGTTGTCTTTCCTGAACGAGTCCAAGCGATACAATGCTCGTCATCAAAATAATCAGTCTGCTCACCATAGGCTAAGTTGAGCCGAATGTCTAATCAGTTTATCAAGAACTGTTTGGAAGCTGTCTTGAGCGAATTCGCCTTTGATACCATAGTAATCTCCGTAGAACACACAAGGAAGCCCAGCTTCACGAAGCAAGATAAGCGCATAAGCAGCAGGTTTAAACCATTCTTCAACAGTTGATTCTAGTGCTTTGTCACGTTGTGTGTCGTGATTATCGACAAAAAGTAACAGCTGATTTAGGGTGATTTTTGACAAGCGTTTGTTCAAAAATATTTCGCAAATCATAGTCCGTCCCAGCACGACTAGCATCAAATAAGTTGTGGTGCAGTTTGACATCTACGAGATCAAAACGATAGTCAATACTTCCTAAATAATCGTTATTTGCAGTTTCATCACCATTCCAAAACTCTCCGAAGACATAGAAATCTTCTCCATACTTCTCCATAATGTCGCGGATAAAAATTTCCCATAAAGAAAGAGTCAATATGCTGATAGCGTCCAGCCTAAAGCCATGAATATCGGTCGTTTCTGATAAAACCAATCTGCCCAATCATAAAGGTTTTGAATGACTTTGGGTGCTTAAAAATCAAGGTCACGCATGAGATAGTCGAAATTTTCATTTTCATTGTCCACTAAATCATCGTCAGCCCAACCTTTGTTGTCCCTTGAATGAGGTAAACTCTGATTTATTTCGCTTAGCATCATAATCCGTCCCTGTAAAGTGGTACCAATGCCATTCAAAAATCATTGTATTTTTATGGCGACCGAGGGAATGTGAATCAGTCCAGCCTTTTATTTCAAAAAGGCTCAGAGAGGGCGACTGTATGATCATTTGGGTCAACTTCAATAACAGTAAATCCTCTTTGTAATCCGCTGCCGCCTTGTGATTTAAAACGATATCTGCAATGGGCTCAATTCCATTTTCTTTGAGTGCTTTGATTGCGTTCAAATAGTCTTTCTTAAAGCCATACTTTGTCCGAACTGTTCCTTTTTGGTCAAACTCGCCCTAAGTCAAATAAGTCATAAATGCCGTAGCCGACATCGTAGAACTAGTGGCTTTTGAAAAGCAGGTGGCATCCAAACCTTGCGAATGCCTTTAGAAGCTAGATGTGAGCGTCTGTTGCCAAACGATTCCAATGTTGCCCGTCATTTGGTAGATACCATTCAAAATATTGCATTAATGTTTGATTTTCCATACGAGATACCTCTTTCTTGTCTTGTTGGCTATTATTTTTAGCAAAATAATCTTTACAGCACAAACGTTTGCGTAAATTTTATAGAATCAGAGGATGAAAAATAGATTGAAACGATGATTGTTGAGGTATATAATAAAGGCTAGCAAGCTATTTTTATAAAAAGTTGAAGGAGCCATTGATGAAAAATAGGATTCAAAGATGTTTTTGACAAGAGTATGGCAATTGAGAGTTTCACCCATACGAGTTCAGAAAGAAATATAGAAAATTTTTCTCAATCACTATATTGGCAGTCTACCGTATTTTCAAGAGCATTCAGATTACTTTGGCACCTATCAGATTCCGGATGATATTTATCGGCGTAATGTTAATTGGGCTTTGGTAAAACGTCATCATGCAGATACAGTGATTTTGTTTCACCACCATGATACAGTTGATATCGAGGACTTTGGCAATTTAAAAGAAATTGCTTTTGATAATGTTGCTTTGAAAAAGCTTTAGCAAGTTCTTCACTAGATCAAGATGTACTAGAAGATATCGGTGCTAACGAATGGCAGTTTGGTCGTGGGTCATGTGATATGAAAGCTGCATTGGCTTTGCAATTGGGAGTAGTAACAGAATATGCGAGCAAAGCAGAAGGAGAAGTGAATCTTCTTTATTTATCAGTTGGAGATGAGGAATCTTATTCTCAGGGAATGCGAGCTGCTGTAGGTTTGCTTTCTAGATCTGAAGAAGAAATTTCATCTGAATTATATCTTGGCGATTGATTCAGAACCATTTGAAAAGTCCTTCAGCTCAAGAAAAAGTATTGCATGTTGGAACAGTTGGAAAATGATGCCTGTCGTGGTTACGCAGGGTATTCTTTCCCATGAAAGAGACCTCTCAAGGGTATCAATGCTGTTTCACTCCTCGCAAAAGTAGTGGAAAAAATTGATCTCAATCCCCTTTTGTCGGATTCGATTTATGGAGAGCAGGCTCCTCTGCCTTCGTGGTCTTACATGCGTGATTTGAAGGAAAATTATGATGTGTCAACTGTTCTCAGAGCAGCAGGCTATTTTTAGTGTTCTTTATTTAGATAAAAGTCCGAAAGAGCTGATGGCGACGATTCAACATCTTTGTCAAGAAGCTGTTGATGAGTTTTATGAGCGTTATCAGGCTTTGCAGGTGATTTATAAAGAGGATAAAAAAGTCACAAAACCTCGTGTATTGACTTATGAAGAGTTAATCCAGTTATGTCAAAAGAAGGCTGGATTTGAAGAATTTCATGCACAAGGTAAACCAATTTGCTTATAAAGCATTTCAAGCGGGTTCAAGCTATCAAGAAATAACCATTGCAACTGTTCAAAAGGTGTTAGATTTCTATGATAAAAAGGAAGCATTTGTTGTGCTAGCTATCGCACCACCTTATTATCCTTCCATGAATTGTCGGCATCTGAAAAATAGCGTGGTTGATATTGAAAAACTCATTGCATTTTATAGGGATTACTTGGTTGAACAAGGAGCTAGTAGTTTAAAAGTCGAAGAATTCTTTATGGGAATCTGTGACATTAGTTACTGTGCTTTAGAAAAATCTGTTAAAGAGTATCAGAAAAATTATCGAGAGTATGGCTGTTCCTGAACATTTTATATTCGATTGATTTTTGAGAAAATTCAGGACATCAATGTTCCCGGCATCAATCTGGGACCTTGGGGAAAAGATTTACATCAGTTAACAGAACGCGTCTATGAAAAGGATATGTTGGAGACGATTCCTCAATTTCTGTTATATTTGCTAGAACATATTGACAGTATTAAAAAATAAAAACAAGAGCTATCTTCTATAACTGAACTGAATATAGCTTTTGATGTTTTATGAAAATTGCTCTAAAAAAAGTTATCTAGTTCTTTTTGGTTATGAAGAACTATAAATTTGTAGGGATACATTTTTGAAGTTTCTCATATCGTTTCCGAATGTTAGCAGTTCGTCCGTCATGTAAGATCCAGCGGATAAATTCCCAGTCAAACTTTTCAGGACAACCTTGTGCCATGCTGTCTCTGACCTCACCTCTGTTCTTGGAATAACGCTTTACAGCCCGTAAAAGACAATCCCAAGGCGAGAAATTTAAAAAATAATTTGGTCTGCTTGCTCCATTCTTCTTCATAGCAGCAGGAGCTGTAGTTTCCGTCTATTACCCAGCATTTTTCTGGCTTCTAAAAATCCTTAACTTGCTCTTGCATCCAGTTGCGGTCACTCATTTCCCAATTGGGTAGAAATTGTAGCGTGTCTAAATGAAGCAGTGAGATGTCATAATGTTTTGCTAAATATTTAGCAAGTGTAGACTTTCCAGAGCCGGAGTAGCCGATAATTGCGATTTTCATATAGAGCCTTTCTTACCGATGCAACAAAAAAAGCTCCTTTGAGCTCTTTTTACGTTATGCAGATTATTTTGCAAGTTTGCTAGCAAGGCGTGCTTTTATCGCGGCTCGCTTTTGTTTTTGTGAATCAAACCTTTTAGTTTCTGCTTTATCGATAGCTGAGCTTGCAGCGCGGAAAAAGTTCTTCAGAAGGGTTTGCTTCAAATGCTTTAATTGCAGAACGCATAGCTGATTTTTGAGCTGAGTTTTTTTTCGTTTTTGTTTAACGTTTAATTCAGCGCGTTTGATAGCTGATTTAATATTTGCCAATGTTTTCACCTCCAATGATATACTAACTATCTAATTATATATGAAAAGTTGAGATTTGACAAAGCTTTTTATTTTTAAGTAAATTTCATCAATCTCATGATTTTCTGTTTTTATGAAGAATAATTTCAGCTCGGTTGCGTGTGGGTTCGATATAATCCTGTAAATTGACAAGATTAATAGATTTCCAGACATTTTGAGCAAATTCCATAACTTTGTTTTTCTGGCTGAGAAAGTGAAAGGATGATAATAGTTATTTGGATCTTCTTTTGCTAAAGTGAGCAATTTTTAAAGCGGTCCAGATACCAAGTTTCGATATTTTCAACTTCCGCATCCACGTAAATCGAAAAATCAAAGAAATCCGTCATATAAAGGCGTTCATTTTGTGGATTTTGGAAAACGTTGATACCTTCAACAATGACAAAAATCTGCAGCTGTAACAGACTGTTTTTTTATCAGGAACAATATCATAAATTTCATGTGAATAAACAGGGATTTGGTAGTTTTGTCCATTTTTGATATTGTCAAGAAAATCAAGCAGCAGCTCCATGTTATAACTTTCTGGAAAGCCTTTACGCTTAAGAAGATTTTGCTCCTCCAAATGAGCATTAGGATAAAGAAATCCATCTGTTGTTACCAATTCAACAGTTGCATTTGAAAATGTCCGAGATAAAAAGTATTTGCAACAGCCGACTAGTAGTAGATTTTCCAACAGCGACACTTCCAGAAACACCAATGATGAACTGGTTGCCGCTTGCTTGCTTTTCTGTAAAAATCCCTTTTGAGAAATGCCAAATCTCTTTTTGAACGCTTGTAAATCTGAATAAGATTGGTTAAGGGCAGATAAACATCTGTCACATCTTGAAGGCTAATCTTATCATTGAAACTTTTTGATGGAATTTAGCTCTTTTTTGAGTCAAAGGGTGGGGTTGTTTTTGCGATGCAGATTTTGCTAAGTTTTTCGACTAATCTTTTCAAAATGAATAAATTCGTTGGTCATATGTACTCCTATTAGTTGACAAAATAGTATAACATAATTTTAAAACAAATTGTAAACGGTTTACAAATAAAAAGGTCTTTATGTTAAAAATAGTTTTATGGCTAAAATGTATTTCGCAGAAAATCCAGATGCAGAGCATGATATTCACGAAATTGAAGGTTCAGCTTCTGGGTCAAAAGATGACTTTCTTGACTGATGCAGGAGTCTTTAGTAAGAAAATGATTGATTATGGCAGTCAAGCTCTTTTAAAGTGTCTTGATTTTCATAAGCAAGAAAGCGTATTAGATGTTGGTTGTGGCTATGGAACATTGGGACTGACTTTGGTCAAAGCTAAAGAAGTCGAAGCGACGCTTGTTGATATAAATCAGCGTGCTCTTGATTTGCGCGTCAAAATGCTGAGCGCAATCAAGTCCTAGCTACGATTTTTTTCAATCTAATATTTATCAAAATGTAGAAGGGAGATTTCATCATATTATCAGTAATCCACCGATTCGAGCAGGGAAACAGGTCGTTCATGAGGTGATTACAGGAAGTTATACGCACTTACTAGACGGGGGCGACTTGACGATTGTGATTCAAAAAAAACAAGGGGCACCAAGTGCAAAAGCTAAGATGGAAGATGTTTTTGGAAACTGCGAAATTCTAAAAAAAGATAAGGGATATTATATCCTTAGAAGTAGGAAGGAAATATGAGAGCAGTTGATGTTATTCAGAAAAAGCGAGACGGCTTAGAATTAACTAGTGATGAAATCAAGTGGTTAATTGAAGGTTATGTTGCTGGAACTGTGCCAGATTATCAAATGTCAGCTTTTGCAATGGCAGTGTATTTTAAAGGCATGACCACTCGTGAAATATCTGATTTGACCATGACCATGGTAGGGACAGGTCAGCAAATTGATTTGTCAGCTATATCTGGAGTTAAGGTTGATAAGCATTCAACCGGAGGCGTAGGAGACAAGGTAACGCTTGTACTGGTGCCTTTGGTAGCTAGTTTTGGAATCCCTGTTGCTAAAATGAGCGGTCGTGGACTCGGTCACACAGGAGGAACGCTTGATAAATTAGAATCCATTAAAGGATTTCAAATTGAGCATAGCCAAGAAGAATTTATTAAGCAAGTACAGGATATTGGACTATCCGTCATTGGTCAGTCTGATCAGTTGGTGAAAGCAGATAAAGTTGCTGTATGCTTTTGCGTGATGTGACGCGACCGTTGATACTATTCCTTTAATCGCAAGTTCTGTTATGAGCAAGAAAATTGCAGCTGGTGCAGATAGTATTTTGCTAGATGTGACAGTTGGTGAAGGTGCATTTATGAAGAACTTGGATGATGCGCGTGCTCTAGCTCGTACTATGGTTGATTTAGGAAAGGCAGTTGGGCGTAGAACAACTGCTGTTATCACCGATATGAGCCAACCTTTAGGAACCAGTATTGGTAATCGTTTGGAAATTCTGGAAGCTTTGGATATTTTGCAAGGAAAAGGTCGGGAAGATGTGACTGAATTTATTTGTGAATTAGGTCAAATCATGCTCAGCTTAGCAAATGTCGAAAAAACTGTAGACGAGGTTCGAGAACATCTATTTAATGGTTCAGCTCTTCAAAAATTTGAAGCCATGGTTGCAGCGCAAGGTGGCGATTTAGAAGATTTGTACCGCCCTTCTTCAGCAAAATACGTTGTAGAAGTAACTGCAGATGAAGCGGGTTATATTTCTGAATTGCCAGCTATGGAATTTGGTCTATTTGCTATGCGGCTAGGGTGCACGAGCTGTGAAAAACGGACGCCTTAGACTTTGAAACAGGAATTGTTTTTTTGAAAAGAAAGTCGGAGAATCAATCGAAATTGGTGAAATTGTCGCAAAAAGTTTTATGCAAATGAAAAAAATTTCACAAGAACTAGTTACAGAATTCAAAAATGTTAAAATAAGTAATGAGCCGAAAAAGTTCAAGAGATTATTGAAGTAATCGCTTAACTTACAGGAGAACCGAAAAATGAAGTTAAATAAATACATCGATCATACGCTTTTTGAAACCAGATGCTCAACAAGAGCAAATTGAAAAATTGATTGAAGAAGCAAGAGAATATGATTTTGCAAGTGTCTGTGTCAACCAACTTGGGTCAGCTTTTGCAGCAGAAGGATTACGAGATACAGATGTTAAAGTTTGTACCGTTATTGGATTCCCATGGGAGCAAATACACCTGCTGTGAAAGCATTTGAAGCAAGAGATGCTATCAAGAATGGTGCAGACGAAGTGGATATGGTAATCAACATTGGTGCTTTGAAATCACAAAATCTTGTTTTAGGTAGAAGAAGATATTGCAGCAGTAGTAGAAGCTAGTGGTGATACGCTTGTAAAAGTAATTATTGAAGCTTGTTTGTTGACAGATGAAGAAAAAGTTGATAGCGTGTCAATTAGCTAAGAAAGCTGGTGCAGACTTTGTAAAAACTTCAACTGGATTTTTCAACAGGAGGCGCTACTGTTCATGATGTAGCATTGATGAGAAAGACAGTGGGTCCAGATATGGGTGTTAAAGCTTCAGGAGGCGCTCGTTCGTACTGAAGATGCAGTCGCATTTATTGAAGCAGGCGCAACGCGTATTGGAGCTTCTTCTGGTGTAGTCATTATGAAAGGAGAAAAAGCTAGTGGCGACTACTGAGTTGATTAATCTAGCTATTGAGACAAGTAAAAAGGCCTACGTTCCTTATTCTCATTTTCCAATTGGTGCTGTACTAGTAGCAAAAAAATGGTCAGATTTTTACAGGTGTGAACATTGAAAATGCTAGTTTTGGCTTTGACAAATTGCGGGGAACGCACAGCTATTTTTAAAGCGGTTTCTGAAGGCGTCACAGACTTTGAGGAGTTAATCGTCTACGGTGAAACCGAACAGCCTGTTTCTCCGTGCGGAGCTTGTCGACAAGTAATGGCTAGAATTTTTCTCAAGGATTTAAAGGTAACGCTTGTTGCCAAAGATAAATCGACGGTCGTGATGACGGTCAAGGAATTACTTCCATATTCTTTTACTAACTTAGACTAGTTAGTAAAAAAGGTCATTTGACCATAGTTAATCTTGCAACGTTGTTGCACATCTTATTTAGGAGGTTCAGAGATGAACAAGAAACAATGGCTAGGCCTTGGTCTAGTAGCTGTCGCAGCAATTGGACTTGCTGCATGTGGTAACCGTGCATCTAAATCAGATAATAAAGATGCAAAGACGGATTTGAAAGCTGCAATTGTTACAGATACAGGTGGTGTAGATGATAAATCATTTAACCAATCTGCTTGGGAAGGTTTGCAAGCTTGGGGTAAAAGAAAATGGATTGACAAAAAGACCATGGCTTTTACTTTACTTCCAATCTACAAACGAATCTGAATACGCTACAAACCTTGAGCAAGCTGCTTCTAGCAATTACAAATTAGTATTTGGTATTGGATTTGCTCTTCGTAATGCAGTAGAATCTGCTGCAAAGGATCACTCTGATATTAACTATGTTATTATTGATGATGAAATTAAAGGTCAAAAGAATGTAGCTTCTGCACTTTTGCAGATAACGAAGCTGCTTACCTTGCTGGTGTGCTGCAGCCAAAAACAACTAAAACAAAAATGATTGGTTTTGTTGGTGGTATCAAAGGTGCTGTATTAACTCGTTTTGAAAAAGGTTTTGAAGCTGGTGTGAAATCAGTAGATCCTTCTATTAAGATTGATGGAAATACGCTGAAAGCTTTGGAGATGCTTCTAAAGGGAAGACGATTGCAGCAGCTCAATATGCAGCTGGTGCAGATGTTGTTTATCAAGTAGCCGGTGGTACTGGTGCTGGTGTATTCAACGAAGCAAAATCTATCAACGAAACTAGAAATGAATCTGACAAAGTTTGGGTTATCGGTGTTGACCGCGACCAAAACGATGAAGGTAAATACAAATCTAAAGACGGCAAAGAATCTAACTTTGTTTTGGTATCTAGCTTGAAAAAGTTGGTGGTACTGTAAAAGATATTGCTAACAAAACAGCAAAAGATAAATTCCCAGGAGGAAAAACTACAACTTACGGTCTGAAAGACGGTGGAGTAGATTTGACAACTAAGCACTTATCAGATGATGCTAAAAAAGCTGTTGAAGATGCAAAAGCAAAAATCCTTGACGGAAGTATTAAAGTTCCTACAGAATAAATAATAACCTGATACTCAAGAAGGACCTTCGTGGGTCGCTTTTTGAGATTGAGACAGCTTTTGTCTCAGTAAAGCTGGCTAATCTTTTAGTGAGTTTTTACTGAAATAAAAATAATTTCTGAAAGGAATCAATCATATGGCACATGAGAATGTCATTGAAATGCATGAAATAACCAAGATTTTTGGGTGAATTTGTCGCAAATGATAAAATCAACTTAAATCTAAGACGCGGTGAAATTCATGCACTTTTAGGAGAAAACGGAGCGGGCAAGTCCACTCTGATGAATATGTTGGCTGGCTTGCTTGAGCCAACAAGTGGTGAGATTACTGTGAATGGAAAATCAGTGACAATTGATTCTCCATCGAAAATCAGCATCTTTAGGAATTGGATGGTTCACCAACATTTTATGCTGGTAGAGGCTTTTACGGTTGCTGAAAATCATCATTTTAGGGAGTGAAACGACGAAAAATGGTGTTTTAGATATTCGAAAGGCAATCAAAGACATCAAGGAACTATCCGAAAAATATGGTTTAGCTGTGGATCCGACTGCAAAAGTTGAAGATATTTCAGTCGGTGCGCAACAACGTGTTGAAATCTTGAAAACATTGTATCGTGGCGCAGATATCTTGATTTTTGACGAACCAACAGCAGTATTAACTCCTTCAGAAATTGAAGAACTAGAACATATCATGAAAAATCTAGTTAAGGAAGGAAAATCCATCATTTTGATTACGCACAAATTGGATGAAATCAGTGCTGTTTCTGATCGTGTCACTGTCATCCGTCGTGGTAAGAGTATTCAAACTGTTGAGATTGGTGACGCAACGAATAAAGATCTTGCTGAAATGATGGTGGGACGTTCGGTATCCTTTACAACGGAAAAAGAAGCTTCAAATCCAAAAGAAGTTGTTCTATCTATTAAGGATTTGGTTGTGAATGAGAATCGTGGTGTGCCTGCTGTTAAAAATTTATCTTTGGATGTACGAGCTGGTGAAATTGTTGGGATTGCCGGGATTGATGGCAATGGACAAAGCGAGCTAGTTCAAGCAATCACAGGTCTTCGGAAGGTGAAATCAGGTAGCATTACCATTAAGGGGAAAGAAGTCGTTGGCTTATCTCCGCGGAAAATTACTGAAATGCAAGTTAGTCATGTGCCGGAAGACCGTCATCGTGATGGCTTGGTTTTAGATATGATGTTGTCTGAGAATATGGCTCTGCAAACTTATTACAAGGAGCCATTAAGCAAAAATGGAATTTTGAATTACAATAATATCACTTCTATGCACGAAAGTTAATGGATGAATTTGATGTTCGGGCTGCAAGTGAAAGTGTTCCAGCATCTGCTCTTTCAGGAGGAAATCAGCAAAAAGTCATTATTGCTCGTGAAATAGACCGCAATCCTAGACCTTATAATCGTTAGTCAGCCAACTCGTGGACTAGACGTTGGAGCGATTGAATACATTCACAAACGTTTGATTGAAGAACGTGACAAGGGTAAAGCAGTGCTTGTGGTCAGCTTTGAATTAGATGAAATCCTGAATGTTTCAGACCGTATCGCTGTTATCCATGATGGTAAGATTCAAGGTATTGTTACTCCAGCAGAAACATAATAAAACAAGAGTTGGGGATCTTGATGGCTGGTGGTGAAATTAAGAAGGGAGATTCAAATGACTAAGAAAACACAGCAAATTGCGGTGCCTTTGATTTCCGTTGTTCTTGGAATTTTACTTGGTGCCATTATCATGTGGATTTTTGGCTATGATGCTATCTGGGGTTATGAAGAGCTGTTCAAAGCTGCTTTTGGTACTATCCGTAGTATTGGTGAAATTTTCCGTGCAATGGGTCCACTTATTTTAATTGCTCTTGGGTTTGCAGTAGCAAGTCGGGCTGGATTCTTTAATGTCGGCTTGCCAGGGCAAGCTTTAGCTGGTTGGATTTTGAGTGGCTGGTTTGCACTTTCATTTCCTAATCTTCCTCGTCCAATTATGATTCTTGCTACAGTTGTCATTGCAGCAGTAGCTGGTGGGATTATCGGTGCTATTCCTGGTATTCTTCGTGCTTATTTGGGAACAAGTGAAGTTATCGTTACGATTATGATGAACTACATCGTTCTTTATGTTGGAAATGCAATGATTCATAGTTTCCCAAAGAGTGTTATGCAAAGTATTGACTCAAGTGTTAGGTTGGGAGCTAATGCAACCTATCAAACAGAATGGTTACGAGCATTGACTAATAATTCACGGATGAATATCGGAATCTTCTTTGCGGTCATTGCAGTTGTTCTTATCTGGTTTATGCTGAAAAACAACGCTTGGATTTGAAATCCGTTCTGTCGGGCTAAATCCAAATGCGAGTGAATATGCAGGGATGTCTGCTAAAAGGACGATTATCCTTTCAATGATTATCTCAGGTGCTCTTGCCGGTGTCGGAGGTGTTGTTGAAGGACTTGGAACTTTCCAAAATGTCTATGTACAAGGAAGTTCCCTAGCTGTCGGCTTTAATGGTATGGCTGTTAGCTTGCTGGCAACACTCACCAATTGGTATTCTCTTTTGCAGCATTCTTATTTTGCCGTGCTTCAAGTCGGAGCTCCAGGTATGAACACCGCAACGATTCCAGCGGAACTGGTCAATATTGTAACAGCATCAATTATTTTTCTTTGTAAGTATTCATTACATCATTGAACATTTTATCAAACCAAGAAAACAAGCAAAAAGTAAAGGGAGGAAAATAAGATGAATTTTGTAACAATGTTAAGTCTGTTAGTTTCCTCTATGCTGATTTATGCAGCACCTTTAATCTTTACTAGTATCGGTGGTGCCTTCTCAGAGCATGCTGGGATTGTCAATGTCGGACTTGAAGGTATTATGGTTATGGGAGCTTTTTCAGAGTTGTCTTTAACCTTACTTTTGTGAATACCTTTGGAAGTTTAACTCCTTGGTTAGCACTTTTAGTCGGTGGTATTGTGGGACTAATTTTCTCACTCATTCATGCTGTAGCGACTATCAATTTCCGTGCGGACCACGTTGTCAGTGGTACAGTGCTCAATTTGATGGCGCCTGCGTTAGCGATTTTCTTGGTAAAAGCTTTCTATAATAAAGGGCAAACAGATAATATTCAAGTATCATTTGGTAAATTTAATTTTCCACTATTATCAGATATTCCTGTCATTGGAGATATCTTCTTTAAACACACCAGTCTAATGGGGTACATTGCAGTTGCATTTGCTTTCCTAGCATGGTTCATTATGTTTAAGACGAAATTTGGGCTTCGTTTGCGCTCCGTAGGGGAACACCCACAAGCGGCAGACACCCTCGGTATCAATGTTTATCTCATGCGTTATTACGGTGTGATGATTTCAGGTTTTCTTGGCGGTGTTGGTGGAGCGATTTATGCACAATCTATTTCCGTAAATTTCGCTGCGACAACCATTATCGGACCAGGATTCATCTCACTGGCTGCTATGATTTTTGCAATGGAATCCAATTGGCGCTATGCTTTCTAGTCTATTCTTTGGACTATCTCAAAGTTTGGCCGTTATCGGAAGTCAATTACCATTCCTATCACATGTACCAGCTGTGTATCTACAAATTGCACCTTATGTATTGACTATTGTTGTGTTGGCAGCATTCTTCGGAAAAGCTGTTGCACCAAAAGCAGACGGTGTCAATTATATTAAATCAAAAATAAACTATTGCAAAAAGCCAGTTACTTTTCAAAAGTAGCCTGGCTTTTTGATAAAAACAATCATTCTGCTAAGAAGAGCGACTAGAGAATGATTGTTTTTAAAATATTTTTACATAAAATAGACAATAGCAAGATATTGAAGTGCAGAAGCAGCTAGGATAAAGAGGTGCCAAATCATGTGGAAATATGGTTTTTCTTAGCATAAAATCCTGCACCAACAGTATAACAGAGTCCTCCAGCTAACATCAATCCCCAGAAAATAGGTCCCGTTTGACCAATGATTTGTGGAATGATCAGAATCACTAACCAGCCCATAATAAGATAAAAGTGCCAAGCTAAATTTTTTCATTAACTTTTTTTAGCAAATATTTTTATACAAAAATACCAAAAATGGTCGTTCCCATTGAATTGTGATAATAAGATAACCCAACCAATTGTTCATAAGAGATAGTACGACTGGCGTATAACTTCCCGCAATAGCAATGTAAATCATTGAATGATCGATGATCCGTAGGATATACTTATGCGTAGAACCATAGCTCATTGAATGGTAAATCGTTGAAGAAAGAAACATCAGAAATAAACTGATGACAAAAATTGAAACTCCGACAGAAGCAAGCATACCATGTTCTTCATAGCTGTAAATGGCTGAGATAGGAAGCAGTACTAACATAACCACAGCCCCAACAGCGTGAGTGACAGCATTGGCAATTTCTTCCCCGAAGCTGAGTTGTTTGCTGAGTTTAAGCGTTTGATTCATTTGTTTTACCTCCTTCTAAAGGCTAGAGCTAATTTCTTTTTGTTTGATGAAATAATTTTCACCGTTTGGCAAGCTGCTTCAATAGCAGGTGCGACTGTGTCAGCTTTTTCTTCTCGCATGCAATTAACGAATTCATTATAAAGAGTAGCCGAATCTTTTCCGTCTACCAGAAGTTGAATCGTCTTGATAATATCTGGTATTGGAAAGACAGGTTTTAACGTCGTCAGTACAATCAGACGAGCAATCTGTACGCGATTGTATTTTTCTTAATTGGCTTTGGAATGTGGGCGTGTTTCACATAATTATTGACCATAGCAGCCAGTTAAAGGCTTATCTGTGCTATGAAATGCTTGTTCGTTGACACCATTCACATAGAGGAGAACCTGGTCAAGATAAAGATCTAACTCTGGTAGTTTCTTTCCCAAGTTGGGAATTTTGTGATTTCAAAATATCCACCTCTTTCTTATCTAGTCTTAATAACTAGATTATATGATAACGATTGTCTAGTTGTCAAGAGAAAATCATTTGTTCTGCAAAAATAACTTTTGATACAATAAGATTATGAAAATTTTAATTCCAACTGCAAAGGAAAATGAATCTTAGTCTTTAAACCTCATGGCAAGTGTTTTCTTTCAGAGCAAACAAAAACAATTGTAGCTAGTCTGTCACAGTATTCTATTGAAGAATTAGCAGATTTCTATCATATTAGTCTGGAACGTGCAGAAGAAGAGTATATTCATTTTCAACAATTAAAATGGGCAAGCCGTGACTTACCCAGCTTTTGCATTTATTTGATGGTCTTATGTATCGAAACATCAAAAAGAAGTCACTTAACGGAGAAAAAGTCGAGTATATAGACAATCATTTGTTCATCACTTCTAGTCTATATGGTGTTATACCAGTATGGCGTTGATTTCACCTCATCGATTGGATTTTTCAGTGAAATGTACTATTTCTGGCAAAAGCCTAAAAAATTATTGGCGCAACGATTATGACGCAGCTATTTCAGATGAGGAAATGATTTTATCTCTGCTATCAAATGAGTTTGAGACAGTGTTTTTCCAAATCTGTGCGTGATAAGATGCTTCGGTTTAAATTTTTAGAAGATAGAGAAGGAAGTTTGAAAGTTCACTCAACTATTTCTAAAGAAAGCTCGTGGGTCAATTTTTAACAGCTTTAATTGAAAAGCCAAGTAACAAGCAAAAGAAGAAATCAAACAATTGCAAATTTGCAGGCTTTTGTCTTTCGAGAGGATTTGTCTACGATAAATACCTATGTCTTTGTTAGGAGTAAAATAAAAATGGAATGATGTGAAAAAGTGTCATCCCATTTTTTTGCTTATTTTAGTCAAATAGCTGCTAATACTGCTTCAGCTTGAGCTACAAGTTCAGCTTGTTTTTTTCTTCAGAAACTGTCAGTTGACCCTGTTCCCCATGCTTCTGGGTTTACGGCAACACCAGTAAATGGTTCAACAACTTTCATGCGAATAAATGGAAGAAGGCTGCGATAATGTTTGAAAAACTTCATCTGGAGAAGTTCCATTGGCTACTGAGGAAACTGTTACAAGTTTTTCATTAAGAGCAGAAGATCCCTGATGGGTTTGAAAGATCAAGTGCACGTGATAGCCAATCTAAGAGATTTTTAACAACTCCTGAATTGCCCAGTTATAGGTTGGTGAGAAGAGCCAGATAGCATCAGCAGCGAATTTCTTCACGAGCTTTGGCAACAGCCGCGGGAGCTAGGGCTTTCAATATCTTGATTGAAAAATGGAACATCTTTGAAATCAAGATAAGAAACTTCAGCTTTGCCAGCAAGAATGTTTTCAGCTTGAGAAGCTAACTGATGGTTGAATGAGCCTTGGCGAAGAGACCCGACGATAAATAGTACTTTTTAGACATATAAGTCACTCTCCTTTTCTTTGTACCTGTTTATGTTACAACAAATATCACTAGTTAGCAAGAAATCAGCTCAAACTTTTAAATTTTTAAAATCTGAATCAAAGTCTTCTTTATCTTGCTCTGTTAAAATGCTAAATACTTGTTGAATATTTTTGAATATGATCTGGAAGAACCGCTTTCAATTTTTACTACGTCCTTCTGGGAGTCAATCCGACTAAAAAAAGAACGTCGATCAGATGGGGTCACAGGTACGAAAAATCCAACCGTCCCGTATCATATTTTTAATGACAACAGTCATATTTCCAGATGTCGCAAGCATTTTATCAATTAAATCTTGAATGCGTAAGTTTCTTTGCTATAAAGGGTTTCTAAAGACTGAAAAATTGAGTTGGGAGTCAGATTGTGTTGTTTTTGCCGCCTGATTTTCAAAAAGGTCGAATCGATGCGAATAGCTTTATTTAAAAATAATCATGGTTTTTAAATCTAAATGATTTTCTTGAAAAAGTTTTGTTAGTTTGTCCATAACTGTATTTTATCAATAAGTAGTAATAAATCAAATTTTTAGAAAAAGATAGAAAAATCCTTATTTATAGTATAATGGACGAGTGAAAAATAGAAGAAAAATGATAGAAATTTCATTATTTGGCAATATATTATCGGAAGTGTGATAGTTTTTGGTCGTTCTCACTTTTTCTTTTCTTTACATTTTAAATCTATCTATGGATCCTTACCAATCAGCTAAGGTAACGGCTAGTAAAATTGCTCGTCAATATGCGGATTTGGATAAAGTGGATCGCTTTGCTATTTATAACGGTGAAAAAAGTTATTATAGTCTTTTGGGGAAAAATCGTAAAAAGACGCAGCTTGCTGTTTGATAGAAGCAGATAGTGATAAAATCTATACTTATGAGTTGTCCAAAGGGATTAGTCAAGAAAAAGCAAAACAAATCGCTAAAGAGAGTGGTGCCAAACAAATTGATAAAGTGACATTTGGCTATGTAAAAGAGCAACCAATCTGGGAAGTCAAGTCTGGAACAATTTATTATAATGTTGGATTTGAAACAGGAACATTGCTCAGCAAGGAGGGGCTATGAGATTATCAAATCGTGTTTTAAATATGGAAGAAAGTGTAACTTTAGCAGCAGCAGCGCGCACAAAAGCTTTAAAAGCACAAGGTCGTGATATCCTTTCGCTGACTTTGGGAGAGCCAGATTTTCCAACTCCGAAAGAATATTCAAGATGCTGCTATCTCTGCAATAAAAGACGGTAGAGCTAGCTTTTATACGGTTACTAGTGGTCTGCCTGAATTAAAGGAAGCAATTGTAGCATATTTTGCAAAATACTATGGTTATACGATTAAACCAAATCAAGTGACCGTTGCAACGGGTGCAAAGTTCTCCCTTTATACCTTTTTTATGAGTGTCATCAATCCAGGTGATGAAGCGATTATTCCGGCACCGTGCTGGGTTAGTTATGGCGACCAGATTAAGATGGCAGAAGGGATACCAGTTTTTGTTCAAAGCGACAGAAGCAAATCATTTCAAAGTAACCGTTGAGCAATTAGAGGCTGCTCGGACAGAGAAAACGAAAGTTTTGGTGCTCAATTCTCCTTCCAATCCAACGGGAATGATTTATACTGCTGAGGAGTTATTAGCGATAGGTACTGGGCTGTAGAGCATGATATTCTTATTTTGGCAGATGATATTTATGGCCGCTTGGTTTACAATGGAAATGAATTTACACCGATTTCGAGTCTTTCTGAAGCTATTCGCAAGCAAACAATTGTTATTAATGGTGTATCTAAGTCGTATTCGATGACTGGTTGGAGACTTGGTTATGCTGTTGGAGAGCCTGAAATCATTGCAGCGATGAGTAAAGTGGCTGGACAAACGACTTCTAATCCAACCGCTGCTTCCCAATATGCGGCGATTGAAGCTCTAAAGGGTCCCTCAAGATACTGTTGAAATCATGCGTCAGGCTTTTGAAGAACGTCTCAATACCATTTATCCTTTGCTTGCAGAAGTTACTGGCTTTGAAGTGGTGAAACCACAAGGAGCGTTTTACCTCTTTCCAAATGTTAAAAAAGCAATGGAGCTGAAAGGCTATTCAGATGTGACAGAGTTTACAACAGCAATCCTAGAAGAAGTAGGTGTCGCTCTTGTAACGGGTGCTGGCTTCGGTGCGCCAGAGAATGTTCGCCTGAGCTATGCGACGGATATGGATACCTTGAAAGAGGCCGTTCATCGTATCAAGGCGTTTATGGAGGATTAAAAAGTGATCGATCATTTTACCCTTAAGGTAAAGAATTTAGAAGTTTCTAAAGCTTTCTATCAAGCAGCTTTGGCTGCTGTAGGAAAGGATAATGGTGCACCTAGCGAACGTAAAAATTACCATGTGGGATACTATGCGGCCTTTTGTGATAGACCCAGACAGGAACAACATTGAGGCTGTTTATCATAAAAAAATAAAATAGAAAAGAGAAAAACGTGTCAACAAAATATACTTTCAATTATGGATGTTAAAAATCATGTCGAAGAAGAAGTGACGATTGGTGCTTAGGGTTGCCAATAAATCAGGAAAAGGAAAGATTGCTTTTCTGCAATTACGCGATGGGACAGCTTTTTCAAGCTGTGAGCTCAAAGCCAAATTTCCTTGAAAAAAATTTGGTGAAGAAGAGGGCTTGAATAAATTTTAATAACATCAAACACTTGAACCAAGAAACAGCTGTTTTGGTAAAAGAATCGTCAAAGAAGATAAGCGCTCAAAAATTTGGATATGAATTAGACGTGACGGATATTGAAATCGTTGAGAGTCTAATGATTATCCTATCACACCAAAAGAGCACGGAACAGACTTTTTGATGGATCATCGTCACTTATGGTTGCGTTCACGCAAGCAAATGGCAATTATGCAGATTCGCAACGCAATTATCTATGCTTCCTATGAATTTTTGACCGCAACGGGTTTATCAAATTTGATAGTCCGATTTTATCAGGGAAATGCAGCAGAAGATTCCACAGAGCTTTTTGAAACAGATTATTTTGAACTCCTGCCTTTCTAAGTCAATCTGGGCAACTTTACTTAGAAGCAGGTGCTATGGCACTTGGTCGTGTATTTGACTTTGGCCCTGTTTTCCGTGCCGAAAAATCTAAAACACGTCGTCATTTGACAGAATTCTGGATGATGGATGCAGAATATCCATTTGTTACTCATGATGAGTCGCTTGATCTTCAGGAGGCTTATGTGAAGGCTTTGATTCAAGGAGTTTTGGATCGTGCACCACATGCGCTTGAAGTGTTGGAACGTGATATTGATCTTCTTAAAAAATACGTTGCAGAACCCTTCAAACGTATTTCTTACGATGAAGTCATTGATCTCTTACAAGAACATGAAAATGATGAAGAAGCTGAGTATGAGCATATCGAACGAGGTGATGATTTCGGGTCACCACACGAAACTTGGATTTCAAACTATTTTGGTGTACCAACTTTTGTTGTGAACTACCCTGCTAGCTTTAAGGCTTTCTACATGAAACCTGTTCCTGGTAACGAAGAACGTGTGCTTTGTGCAGACCTTTTAGCACCAGAGGGCTATGGAGAAATCATAGGTGGTTCTGCTCGTGAAGAAAGCTATGAAAAATTATTAGCGAAGATTGAAGAAAATGGTCTGAACCCTGATGACTATGCTTTCTATCTAGATCTTCGTAAATATGGTTCAGTTCCTCATGCTGGATTTGGACTTGGTTTGGAACGTATGGTGACATTTGTTGCAGGAACGAAACACATCCGTAAAGCCATTCCATTCCCACGTATGCTCCACAGAATTGAACCTTAGAAAATGTCAAAACGCCGATTGGCGTTCTTTTTAACAATTAAAAGATTATGAAAATGAATAGTAAGAAAACTGAACAGAAAGTTCAGTTTTCTTCTTGATAAAGGGAAAAAAATATGTTTAGGAGAAGTTATAAAGAAATATTCCTCTCATGGCTGGAGTGGAGTTTTTAGGATTTTTAGGGTATTACGATTTTTGGATTTTATTTCTCAACCAAAATGGAATGTCTTTTGTTACAAATTGGGACTTTTAGAGAGTATTTTTCATACAACTGGGCATCATTTTTGAAATTCCGTCAGGTATGTTAGCAGATCAGATTTTTCTTATAAAGACTAATCTGTATATCAGCCGTTTAACAAGCATTTTTGTCATCTATTTTTGATGTTGACAGGGCAAGGGAATTTTTGGATATATGCAATGGCAATGATAATCAATGCTTTGTCTTATAACTTTGATTCAGGAACGAGCTCTGCACTGCTATATGACTCTGCTGTAGAAGCTGGTTTAAAAGACCGTTATTTGAAAATATCAAGTTTGATGTCAGGTGTTTCTGAGGCAGCAATCTCTTTAGGAACGGTACTAGCGGGGTTATTTGTACATGGATATTTGTATATTACCTATTATATCATGATTGCAGTTTCTATTATTGTTTTTAATTCTGATTTGGTTGATAAAAGAACTGACAATGAAAAAGAAAATGACGAAGTGGTTACGATGAAGAAAAATAATCCTGACGGTAAAAGAAGAAATGAAAAAGTAGTCCCGAGTCTTTTTGCATGGATGATGATTTTCAATTTGTTGGAACAATGATGTGATGTTTTATTTTACTATCAAAAACAATTACCAGATTTAGCTGGATGGCAAATTTCGACAGTTATGTTAATTGGCAGCGTCTTAAATATTTTGGCAGTTTCTATTGCCAGTAAGATTGGGGAAAACATGGCATTCTTTTTCGGATTTTTCCAGTAGTTGTCAGTTTAACAGGGGCAGCTTTATATTCTGTCGTTTCTGGGAAACCCATTTATGTATATTCTTGTTTATTTAGCGACAAATGCTCTGGATGCCATGTATCAACCGATTTTTTACAATGATTTGCAACAGTATTTACCAAGTTCAGCCAGAGCGACCATGTTAAGTGTTGCTCAATGATGTTCAGTTTAAGCATGATTATCATTTTTCCGATTGGTTGGCTGATTGACAGTTTTGGTTTTGATCAGACTTTTATTGGATTAGGGCTAGTTTTAATCTTACTAACGCCGCTTTTTAGTGATTGTTTTTCAAATGATTCGTAAACAATTGAAATCAATCAAAAAAATTAGCTCATTATTTATTATCTGCAGAAGTGATTTGTATCTAATTTTTAATGAATGCAACCAGTTGTTGCTGCTTATGATAAAAAATAGCAAATATAAGGAAAATTATATACTTATTTTTACACAACTACAAAAATATAATTATCAAATTTAGGAAAAATCTTGTTTAAAAATACTATATATTGTAGTTAGTATAAACTGCTATATAATTCCTTAGTGTTATAGAGATGATAGGAGGAAAAATATTATGCGTGACAATCATCTTCATACTTACTTTTTCTTACGATTCAGATACTGATTTTAGAGATTACTTTGGAACATTATGATGGAGAAATCGTGACGACTGAACATCTGGATTTATCTCATCCCTATCCGTATAATGCAGGCTCTCCTCACGATGATATTCCTGATTATGAGTCTTATTCTAGAAAAAAATAGCTTTTCTCAATCAGAAATATGGAAATCGAATCAAAAAGGAATTGAAATAGGCTATTATAGACCACGTAAAGAAAGATATTTTGGCTTTTTGAAGATAAAGATTATGATTTGAAACTTTTATCTGTTCATCACAATGGGAAATTCGATTACTTAGAAAACCCTGTTTTGCAATTTGATAAAAATGAATTGATTCCAGATTATCTAAAAAGAAATGAAGAAGCTATTGAGAGTATTTCAGCTGATGTTTTGGCTCATTTTGACTATGGTTTTCGCAAATTTAATGTGACGGTTGAAGAACTGAAAAACTTTGAACCCCAACTTCGTACCTCTTTCAGAAAAATGATAGAACATAACTTGGCTTTTGAACTGAAATGGCAAGTCTATGTATCTCTATAATCATGAAGATATTTATATTTATGCCCTGTCTTTGGTGAAAGAACTAGGTGGAACGAAATACTCTGTTGGCTCTGATGCTCATACTGTTAGAACATTTTCGCTTGAATTTTGACTGCATTAAGCAAATCCTAACAGAATTTGACATAGACGAAGGAATGTTGTTATAAAAAAAGGGGTTAGAACAAAAAGTTCTTAACCTCCCATTATATTTGTTTTAGATTACAAGGTGTAGTAGTTGTCGGATATGGAAACATCATAATAAATATTCATATTCTCTGATAATTAAACCATTTTCAAACTCAAAAATATCACAGGATAGTTGACTCAAAATCGTTTTTGAAAATAGTAACAATCCGATTTTCATTAGTTGAAAAAGTATGCAAGCAGGAAAAATTGAACGTTGCTCTGATGATAGGCTTGCTGAATCTTCAGAAGATAGTCATCTATTCCATGAATGACTGAAACTTCTTGCCCGTGCAATTACTAAGTAATATCAGAATGTAAAAACTTTGGTACATTTCCCAATCTTTTGATTTTCTGCTTGAAAGAATAAGGTTAGTTTTTCTGAAATTTGGCATCAATCGCCCCTTTAATGAAACAACTTTTTTCCCCAAAAAAGAAGCTCTTTTCTGTTTTTTTGAGTTGAATCTGTTTGGAAAAACTCAGAAAATTGGTTTAGCAATTTCTTTTTCAGCTATTTCTACTGGATGATCACTATGAATGACCAAGCCAAACGGAGAATTCTTGCAGTTACTAGACACGATTGTTGCTTTGCAGCCAAGGTCTTTTGCTATTTTTAAGTAAAAAAATTTGATACTGATTGGTAACCTCAGGAGATATTTTCACAGTTACAGGCTGATAGTCCAAGATAATCTTTTTGTAAAATTTCTTTAAAGTGGTCGTGGATGGGAGGCTGTTAGCTTCATCAATACTACATTCTGCAATGACCCGCTCTTCAAATGTTTCTAAAAAAATTTTCTTTGCTCATCAGGGATTTAATTTTAATCCCCTTGAGATTTTTTCCATTATTGTTTTATTTATATCTGTCATAAAGTTAGTATAGCATACTTTTTGAAATTTATCCAAGAAACATTCGGAAATATAAAACGCTTACATCGAAAAATTATCGTAAATTTCATAGAAAGGCACGATTTTTCCTTGAAAAAACTGATTTTTAAGGTATGATAGGAATGTAAATAAAAATAACTCAAAGGAGAGTAAAAATGTCAATTATTACTGATGTTTACGCTCGCGAAGTCCTAGACTCACGCGGTAACCCAACACTTGAAGTAGAAGTTTATACTGAATCAGGTGCTTTCGGACGTGGTATGGTTCCATCTGGAGCTTCTACTGGTGAACACGAAGCAGTTGAACTTCGTGATGGTGACAAATCTCGTTACGGCGGTCTTGGTACACAAAAGCTGTTGACAACGTAAACAATATCATTGCTGAAGCAGTTATTGGTTATGACGTTCGCGATCAACAAGCTATTGACCGTGCAATGATTGCACTGACGGTACTCCAAATAAAGGTAAATTGGGTGCAAACGCAATTCTTGGTGTATCTATTGCTGTAGCGCGTGCTGCTGCTGATTATCTTGAAATCCCACTTTTACAGCTACCTTGGTGGATTCAATACTAAAAGTTCTTCCAACTCCAATGATGAACATCGTCAACGGTGGTTCTCACTCAGATGCTCCAATCGCTTTCCAAGAATTTATGATTGTGCCTGCTGGTGCACCCTACATTCAAAGAAGCTCTTCGTTGGGGTGCTGAAATTTTCCACGCTCTTAAGAAAATCCTTAAATCTCGTGGTCTTGAAACAGCTGTTGGTGACGAAGGTGGATTTGCTCCTCGTTTTGATGGAACTGAAGATGGTGTAGAAACTATCCTTGCTGCTATCGAAGCTGCTGGTTATGTTCCTGGTAAAGATGTATTCTTGGATTTGACTGTGCATCATCAGAATTCTACGACAAAGAACGTAAAGTTTATGATTACACTAAATTCGAAGGTGAAGGAGCTGCAGTTCGTACAGCTGACGAACAAATCGAATATCTTGAACAATTAGTTGACAAATACCCAATCATCACTATCGAAGATGGTATGGATGAAAATGACTGGGAAGGTTGGAAGAAACTTACTGAACGCCTTGGTAAGAAAGTACAACTTGTTGGTGATGACTTCTGTCAACAAACACTTCTTATCTTGAAAGAGGTATTAACGAAGGATGTGCTAACTCAATCCTGATTAAAAGTTAACCAAATCGGTACTCTTACTGAAAACATTTGATGCTATTGAAATGGCAAAAGAAGCTGGTTACACTGCCGTTGTATCACACCGTTCTGGTGAAACTGAAGATTCAACAATTGCTGACATCGCAGTTGCAACTAACGCTGGACAAATTAAGACTGGTTCATTGTCACGTACTGACCGTATTGCTAACTACAATCAATTACTTCGCATCGAAGATCAACTTGGTGAAGTAGCTGAATACCGTGGTTTGAAATCTTTCTATAACTTGTCAAAATAATTCAGTTATATATGAATCGGCTAGTTCTACAGCCGATTTTTTCTTTTAATAATATTGGTAACTTTTAGGAGGGCGATATGGACAAGATTGAAGAACTGGCTCAGATCATTCAAAGTAGCCAAAAATATTGTATTTTTTCGGTGGTGCAGGTGTTTCAACTGAATCTGGTATTCCGGATTTTCGCAGCTCAAATGGTATCTACAATATTGAGTTAAACCAGCATTTTTCAGCAGAACAATTAGTTTCACATACGATGTTTGAACGTTATCCAGAACAGTTTTTGATCTTTACAAGAAATATCTTATTTATCCTAACGCTAAAGCCAAATGTAGCCCATGAAATATTTAGCTTTATCTAGAAAAAGCTAGGGAAATTAAAAAGCAATTGTTACACAGAATATTGATAGTTTACACGAGATGGCAGGAAGCAGGAACGTATTAAAAATTCATGGTAGTGTGGACCGAAATTTTTGTACCAATTGTCATCGTTTTTATGACTTAGAGGATTTTTTGAAATTGCCAGGAATCATTCCTTATTGCGAGGCTTGTGGTTGTGTAGTTAAGCCAGATGTGACTCTTTTATGAGGAACCGTTAAATATGGAAGTTTTTCTCGTCTATTCAGGCTATCAATCAAGCTGACCTACTCATCATTGGCGGAACATCGCTAGTTGTTTATCCAGCTGCTAATTTGGTTCATTATTTTCAAGGACGGCACTTAGTTGTTATCAATAAAATACAATGTACTACAAGATAGTCAAGCTGACTTAGTTATCAAGGGCAAGATTGGAGAAGTGCTGGGATAAGGTATGGAAAGTAATAGGATAGTCATTTATCAAATCAAATGATGGTTTCAATCATGTGCTTAGCTGTATTTTTAGAGATAGTAGATTGAAAAATGTCCTCCATGACGGAAATTTTTAAAAATTTCCATTATAATAGACAAAAAGAGGTGAGAAGATGATGTACATTGCTCTTATTGGAGACGTTATTGAATCATACAAGATCGAGCGCAGGCACAACAGAAATTGTTGCAATTGATGAAAGAGTTGAATCAGCAATATCAGAAATATTTAGTTTCTCCTTTACGGTCACAGTTGGCGATGAATTTCAAGCTTTGTTTTTACCAAATTCGGATATGTTTCAAATCATAGAACAGCTTTCTATGCATTTGCTCCTTTATGAAATTCGATTTGGGATTGGTGCTGGAGATATGATTACAGAAATTAACAAAGAACAAAGCATTGGTTCTGACGGTCCGGCGTATTGGCTGGCGAGAGAAGCGATTAATTATGTTCATGATAAGAATGACTATGGCATCAATCACATTTCGGTTTCTTTTGGCAGACGAAGAAGTCGGTCAGACAATCAATGCTATTTTAGCTGCGTGCTCTTTATTCAGTCCAAGTGGACAGATGTCCAATATGATGTCCTCAAACAATTACTAGCTGAAAATATATACGATGAAACATTTTCGCATAAAGAAATAGCAAAACTACTTTGGTATCACTCTGAGTGCTTTCAACAAACGTATCAAGGCGAGTGGGTTAAAAATTTATCTCAGAAATAAACGAGTTGCGATGAACTTGATGTTAAATGCGATAGAGAAGGAGGAGAAACATGTCTAATTTGTGGGGATTTTCAGACTATTTTGTACAACATCCAATCTTGTTGTTAACCTTATTAGCGCATGTTTTAGCTGATTTTCAATGGCAAAGTCAAAAATGGCAGATTTAAAATGTCGAAAAATTGCCTTATTTATTGCTGCATTTAGCCATTGTTTTTCTTCCGTTGCTGATTTTGAGTATCTTTTTCCCGAAAAATATTATTTACTTTATCGCTGTTTGGATTAGTCATGTAGTTATTGATTTCTGAAATACAGGCTCAATACGTTTATAGAAATAAAGAAACTCACAAAAGCAAGCTTTTCATCATTGACCAACTCCTTCATTTGATTTGTATTTTTCTATTTTATGCTTTATTAGCTACAAAATCAACCCACAATGGCTGAAAAATGGAGCGTCAGTTGCTCAAACCCCTCCTTTTTCTTAGCAATCGTTGGCAAGCCTGTTAATATTTTATTTAAGCTTTTCTTCAGTAGGTATCAGTCAAAGGGAGATAACCAAGACACTATAGCAGGTGCAGGGGCGATGATTGGGATTTTAGAGCGTTTTATTATGGCTTTGTCTCTTATATTTGGGCAGTTTGCTTCCGTTGGCTTAGTCTTTACTGCTAAGTCAATCGCACGGTATAACAAAAATTTCTGAAAGTCAGTCCTTTGCAGAATACTATCTCATTGGCTAACTTTTTAGCATGATTAGTGTGTTAATTGTTTTTGGTTTGCTTTATTTGTAATATAAAAACTGTAGTTTAGTGATTGACTACAGTTTCGTTATATTATTGAATTTCATAGCCCATGAGGAGACCATTTTCTTCAGCATAAAAAGCTACAAAGTCCAGAAGTCGGGATGACTTCAATAACAGCTATGGGGAATCTTTTCACGAACCATTTCGGAAAAATTGCTGGCAAAACTTGGGATTATTTCGATGAGCAATAATGATTTGTCCACCGGCATAGCCTGCCTTGATGAGTTCATCAAAAGCTGCAATGAGTGATTTTTTAGCACCACGCGCCTTTTGAAGCAACTCTAGTTTACCGTCTTGACTGGCTTCGCCGACCATACGGATATTCAATAATCCTACAACAGCTCCAAGTAATTTGCTCAGTCGTCCATTTTTAACTAGGTTATCAACCTTGCAGAGAACGAAAAGTAACTCGTTTTTGCTTGATAGGCTGTACTTCTGTTTATGACTCTTCATAACTTAAACCTTGACCGATAAGAAGATTAAGCTTTTTGATAATCAAATCATTTTCACCGCCAGCAGAAAGAGTATCAATAATGTGGATATTCACGTCAGGATGGTCTTCAAGATAGAGTCTTTTAGCCACTTGTGTGCTAATATAGCTTCCTGATAGGGTTCCTGTAATGGTGACCACAAAAATATTTGAAGCTCCATCAAAAGCTTTCATATAGTCATCTGGACTAGGGCAAGCAGACTTTGAAGCCGAAGAAGTGGTATACATTTTTCCATCATATTATCAATATTGAGCTGAGCATTATCTATAAAGATTTCATTGCCCACTTGAATGGTCAGAGGAACACTTTCAAATAAGGTGTCAACAGCAAGGTTTTCGATAGTTCTATAATCACAGCCTGAATCAGCTACAATTTTCCAAGTCATTCAATTCTCCTTTAGTGGGATGAGTCCCTTAATTAGACATTGACAAAAGGTTTGCCTTTTTACAATTATATCATGAAAACATCGCTTTAGAAAGCCTTTACAGTCGGTTGTTACATGTAGAAAGAAAATGTTATGTCGGAACGTAAAATATCGAAAAAAATCTTTAGAAAATCTAAAAATATCAAATCAGGAATCTAACTCGAATTACAAAAGAATCCTTAGAAATTTCGCTATTGCAATTGTTAGAAAAGAAAGAGTTGACCAAAATTACCATTTCTGAATTAGTAGAGAGAGCAGGGTGTCTCGCGAGCAGCTTTTTATCGAAATTATGATTCAAAAGAAGAAATTTTACAAGAGATTTTCCAACGAACAGTACAAAAGATTACTGATAAATTGGAACAATTCAATATGAGAACCGAGCTTTATCAAGTGTGGCTGTTCTTGTTTAAAGAAGTCAAAAAAGAAGCACGAATCCTTAGCTTAGCAGTGGATTATAATTTAGAAAAACTGTTGACAAGTGCTGTGTTTGATATGTTAGAGCAACAAAATTAGTTCCAGAAAAGAGGCTTCAACGTACATGAATTCTTTTTGGAGTTCGGCAGTGGTTTCTGTCTTTGATTAAATGGATAAAAGACGGCATGAGGGTTCCAGCAGATAAGATTGCATCGCTCGGACTTCCGCTTTTTCCACATCGAAAAATGATAAACTGAGTGATAAGTAAAAAAGAAGGTGACAATATGGTTACAAAAAGATTGGCTTGGGACGAATATTTTGCAGCACAAGCGCTCTTGATTGCAAATCGCTCAACCTGCAAACGAGCAAGCGTTGGTGCAGTTATTGTAAAGGATAATAAAGTTATATCAACAGGATATAATGGATCCGTTTCAGGAACGGAGCACTGCATCGATCATGAATGCCTGATAGTTGACGGGCATTGTGTGAGGACTTTGCATGCAGAAGTAAATGCAATTTTGCAAGGTGCAGAGCGTGGAATCCCAAAAAGGATTTACTGTTTATGTCACACATTTCCCTTGCCTCAATTGTACAAAAGCAGCTCTTACAAGTTGGTTGCAAGCGAGTGGTTTATATCAATCAATACCGTATGGATGATTATGCGCGCTATTTATATAGCGAAAAAGAAAGTTGAGCTAGTACATCTGCCAATCGAAAAAGTAAAAGAAGCAATCTCGGAGACTGATTTGATATAACTTTTTAAAGTGTGACTTTTGTTTTCTATGAATAAAAGGAAAGAAATTATGACAGAAGAACAACTTCAAAAAAAGCCTGGCAAGCATTGTTTGACGGGCAATATCAGCTGCACAAGCAATTCGTTTATCAAATAGACCAAGATAGTTATAGTACGCTGAATTTAAAAGCTTATATTGCTTTAGAAGAAAAGGATTTTCAGTTGGCTAGTCAGTTTTTAAAAGACTACTATGCTCAAGCTATGTCTGAAAAGAATCTAGAAGAACAACATATAGGCTTGCATCAATTAGCTATGGTCGAACGAGAAGAAGAACATTTTCAAAAAGCTTATGACTTGATAATGACAGAAGCTGCAATTATTACAGAGCATTTCTCCAATGATGTCCTAAAGAAATCAGTCAATTTGTATGAACAGGGATATTTACAGTTCAAACTTGGAAATATTCACCTTGCAGAAGAACTTTTGCAAGAAACACTAAATTTAGCATTGCAGACAGATGATTTAGTCAACCATGCTTGTGCTTATCGCGCCTTGGCTGAGGTAAGATTAGCTAAGGGAGATATAAAAATGGCTAAATCTGATTCTCAAAAAGCATCTGGCGTGTTTTGAAAAAGCAGGGTGATACCGTTGAGCAGCAGGACTGAAGGACTTAATGACACAGATAAACTCACAAGATAGAAGTTTATAAATAATGTTTATGAAATAAGATATTCTAATGTAAAAGTTAGAATATTTTTTTCTTTTTAGAACAATTTTAGCGAACGATAAGATAACTCCTATTATATCATAAGAGAGATTTTTATTGCTTTTTGTTTTTAACTAGGTTAATAGCCTAGTTAAATTATTAAATAGTAAAAAAATAGGGCTTCAATTTTTAGCTGCATTTTATCACTAATTATGATAAAAATAGTCAATATGTTTAAAAAGGAAGGAATTATTTATGGATAAGAAAAATGTTGGTTGGTTTTAGTTGCTACAACTACGATTGTTGGAGCCAATAGTGTTAAAGCTGATGAAACGGCTAAAGCGGAACCAATCACGCCTAACACAACACAAGCTGAAACTACAAAAACTGTAGTCCCTGACTGAAGAGGCTGTTAAAGCAAGCAGAAGTTAAGCTTGAGAAGCTCAAAAAACTTCTGAAGTAGCTGAAGCAAAAACAAAAAGATGCTGAAGCAAAAGTTGTAGAATCAGAAAAAGAGAATAAAGAAGCTTTTAATTGCTGTAAAAGCGGCAGAAGAATTAGCATCTAAAGCTACTCCAGAAGAAAAGAAAAAGGCAGAAGCTGATATTCAAGAAAAGAAAAACTTGTTACAAAAGCTGAAAATGTCTTGAATGAAAGCGAAAAAAATTAACGAAAAAGCCAACAAGGCCATTCAAGCGCAAAATGAAAAAAGTGTCTGAAGCAAAGAAAGAAGTTTTTGAATAAAGCTACTGAAGTTCGTGAAGCAGAAGATGCTGTAAAAAGCGGAAGCTGCTTTTGATTCTGCTACTTTAGTGAAAGCGCAAAAAGAAGCAAAAGATTTAGAAGAAAAAGCTACTACTGAAGAAAAAGTTAAAAAGTCTTACAAATGAAGTGGGGGAAGCTAACAAAGAATTAGCTACGTTAAAAGCCTCTGGTTCAGAAAAAACGTTCGACTCTTGAAAAAGAATTGAAAAATGCAGGTCCTGAATTTTTGACAGAGGTCGTTACTCATGAGTTGAGAGAAAAGAACGCTCTGATTACGAATCTAAAACTCCTGCTTTTAGCTTCTGATAAAAATGGTTGCACATGATGGTAAAACTTACTATATTGCCGCTAATGAAGATGTCGATTTCAATGGTGAGAAAACAGAAATTATTGAAGTTGAATCGGAAGAATATTTTAAAAACCTCATGTAATTGACTATAAAAAAGTTTCAGAAGAAGTTCGTAATTATTTGATTGAGCTTCGTAAAATCAACGGAATTGATATTCCTGTCCCTGAAGTCACAGATAAAGCTTTGAAATATGCAAAAGCTCGTTCGGATGAAATGATCGAAAAAAGATGAACTTAGTCATGCTACTAAGTTGAAAAAGAAGATTTTGGTTTACGAGGCAGCACAGAGAATGCTTCTGCAGGAACTTTACCATACTGAAGACACTGCTAGCGAGAAAGAACTCGCTTACAACTTAATTCTTCGCTATTTCAATGACTATAGCAATGCATCAAGCTATGGTTCAGAAACTCCAAGTGAAGCAAACCCCATGAACTACGGGCATAGAATTCCATTACTAGCAGCTTCTGGTACAGGTATTGCTGTCGGAAGTTCTTTTGATGAAAAATCACAATATGGAAATTATGGAACTTTGCAGTTTGTTACTGATGATCCAGATCACCCAGTTTATCCAACTGCTGAAGGTAGTTATACAAGCACATATCATTTAGCAAAAGCTGAAAAATAAAGACTCTGATATGAGCCACTCAGAATTTTACTTTAACGTGTAAACGAGTAAAAATTCCTTCCAAAGACAACATTCTGTCTATGTGTGGAAAAAGAAACTACTCATCCTAAAAACCCAGCACACACTCAAGCAAAAGATGCTTTGGAAACATTCAATAAAAAACAAAGCCAAGAAGAATCAGTAGCTAGTGAAAAAAATTTCTGTTCTTAATAATGAACTTACAATTGCTAAAGACACTTTAAACAAGGATAAACAACGCTTAGATGCAGCTGATCAACGTGTTGCTGAATTAACCAAGGATAATGAAAGCAAAGTACAAGCTCTAAAATTAGCTCAGTCGGAATTAGCAAAACAACAAACCAAACTTGATGCTGCTCAATCTGAGTTAGTAAAAACAAGAAGACGAATTGAAACGATTAGAACATGCTAAAAAGTGATATAACAAATATCGTTAAGGACGCAGAGCAATCATTAGAAAAATGCTAAAAATGATCTGAAAAAGGCCAAACAATACGTAGTAGAACTCAAAAACGCATCAAAAAAATTCTTGAAGAGGCCAAAAACGTTTAAGTGATGCTCAAGCTAAACTAGAAGAAGCTAAAAAGGCTCTTTGATGAAGCGGTTAATAAATTAAATGACGCAAAAGCTAAACAAGAAGAGGCAGAAAAAGAATATACTGAAGTATACGAAGCGTATAAACAATATATTAAGGCACAGCAAGAAGCTAAGTTACAGGCAGAATTAAAAACGAAAATACGATATTGTTATTTCGAAAGGAATTAAAACCAATCATAGTAGCAGATGAGAAAGGTAACATTATTGATTATAAAGAGCCAAAAACCACTAGCATTGTAGGTACCGAAAATAACCATGACACCAATGTTTATGGAGAGAAAAATACAGTGTTGCCAAAAACAGGGTGACCGTTCAGACACACTAATGACTACTTTAGGAACTCTCCTAATTTCAATGTTTGGTTTTTGTAGGGGTACGTCGGAAAAATTAAATATAGATAAATTGATTAATCTTAGAGAATAGGCGACTTTGTCGCCTATTCTTATTTTTAGTAGAAATAAGGCGTTTTTCACAAAAAGTGGCATACTACTTTGTAAGAAAAAAACTAGCTTAAAAAAGCTAGTCAGAAAGAGGGTAAGAAGAAATGAATTTGTCCGAAATGTACAAAGAATTTGACGACTTGATTACGAGTTGACAAAGATAGCTAAAAGGTTGCTAAATAAGGTTTTATTTTACCAGAAAATCTTGTATAATAGAATCAAAAAAAGAATAAAAGAGGATTGATTATGAAAAAGAAAAAATTCATTATCCCCATTTTGTCAACATTGCTAATTGCTCCAGCAATTTTAGCACATCAGGTTTCTGCTGATACTGTAGATCCAGCTGCTTCAACAGCTCCTGTAGAGCAAGTAGAAACTCCTAAAGAAAAATCAGTCGGTAGCCCCTACGATCGCTCAAGGAGATTCAGCAGTTTCGCCTGCTACTGAAGCTTCCACAGAGAAAGTAACAGAAAAGAGCGAGAAACAAACAAGTTGAAAATTCTGTAACTCCAGTAGATTCTGCAACTCCAGCTGCTCAAGCGGTTGCTGCACCTACAACTCAATCTGAAAAAGATACGGTTATTCTTCATACAAATGATGTACACGGTCGTATTGTAGAAGAAAAAGGGTGTCATTGGCGATGCTAAATTAGCAGCAGTCATTGAGCAAGAACGTGCAAAGACCAATCAAACAACACTTGTTGTGGATGCAGGCGATGCTTTTCAAGGTCTTCCGATTTCCAATAGCTCAAAAAGGAGAAGAACGCGCAATATTTTAAATAGGATTGGCTATGACGCAATGGCTGTCGGAAATCATGAATTTGACTTTGGTTTGGATGAGGTGAAAAAAATACAAAGAAATTTTTGAAATTCCCTCTTCTTAGTGCCAATACTTATGTCAATGGAGCACGTCTCTTTGAAGCTTCTACGATTGTTGATAAAGACAAGAATGTTGTGGGAGATGAATTTGTGGTTATTGGGGTGACAACGCCAGAAACTGCAACAAAAACACACCCACGCAATGTTCAGGGGGTTACGTTTACGGACCCAATTTCAGAAGTCAATAAAGTCATTGAAGAAGTGGAATCTCGTGCGAAAGCGGAAGGTAAAACTTACAAACATTATGTCGTTTTTGGCGCATTTGGGTGTAGATACGACGACACCAGTTGAATGGCGCGGTTCTACCTTGGCAGAAGCATTATCAAAAAATCCTTTGCTAAAAGGAAAACGTGTGACAGTGATTGACGGGCATTCACATACTGTAGAAGCAGTGACCTACGGCGACAATGTTACTTATAATCAAACAGGTAGTTACTTGCATAATATCGGAAAAGTAACGTATAAATCTGGTCAAATCTTAGGAAATCCTCAACAAATCTCAACTGCTTCAGTAAAAAGGCGTTACCTCCAGATCCAGCTATTCAGCAATTGGTCAAACAAAATCAAAGAGAAATATGACCAAGAAAATGCAAAAGTGGTCGTTGCTAATAGCCCAGTTGAGTTAAATGGTAATCGAGAAAATGTCCGTGTGCGGGAAACCAATCTTGGAAATGTCGTAGCAGATGCGCTCTATGAATACGGGCAAACAGGATTCAGTCATAAGACAGACCTTGCTGTAACTAACGGCGGCGGACTTCGTGAAAACAATTGCGAAAGGAAAACCAATCACCAAAGGAGATATCATTGCTGTTCTACCATTTGGCAACATGATTACTCAAATAAAAGGAAGCTAAGATTTTTATCCTAGCTTCTTTTTATTTCTGTTTAGGTTGTTGTTTTGTGATATTCAATCCGAAGGAATGAGGTTTTTCTTGTTTCATCCGAATTCGCTGGATATTATCTTTGTGTCGGACGATAATGATGAGCGCTAATGCGAGTACAATTACGGTAAAAAGTACATCGTAACGTGGTAAAAGAAAGCCAAATAGTGGGAAAATTAAGACTCCCAGAATAGCGGAGGCAGCAGCTGTCACACTTGAAAAGGAAATCATACTAGTCAGATACAAGCAGCTGAAAAAGATGACAGCTAAATAAGTGAAGAAAGTCGGTGAGAAGCCCAGAATGACACCTGCACTGGTTGCCACGGCTTTACCGCCTTTTAAATTCATGCGAAAAATGGGAAGGTATGCCCAAGAACGGCTAAAAGTCCAAAAAAACAGAGGAGAAATACCGTTGATATGAAGGAAAAATGGCAATAGTGTCGCAAATGTTCCCTTTAAAAAGTCGAAAAATAAAAGGTGATGATGCCTGCTTTTTCCCAAGGACACGAAAGGTATTGGTCGTCCCTGTATTTCCGCTGCCGTATTCGCGGAGATTTTTTTCTAGAAATACTTGTCCAATCCAAAAGCCCGGCAGGGATTGAACCAATCAAATAAGCTACTATCAATGTAAAAACTATCTTTATCATGCTTTTTATTATACCATGAATTTTGATTTTGATAGTTGAACGACCAGAAATATTTTTATAAAAATTTGTCTAGGCTGAAAAATGGTGGTGAGAAGCAGAAAGAATACACTATTTTCTAAAAATCTTTTGCAAAAATTTGCTAAAAACTTGTAAGATAGAAAGGATGAATGATTCAGGAGGTTCCTTGTGGCAAAAAGGAAATCAATATTAACAATTACAATGATGATGCCATTCAAGTATTAGAAGGATTGGACGCAGTTCGTAAAGCGTCCTGGTATGTATATCGGATCAACAGATGCAACTGGGCTTCACCATTTGGTCTGGGAAATTGTTGACAATGCAGTTGACGAGGCTCTGTCTGGCTTTTGGTGATAAGATTGACGTGACCATTCATAAAGACGGGAGTTTGACTGCAGCAGACCACGGTCGGGGAATGCCAGTCGGTATGCACGCTATGGGAATCCCGACAGTAGAAGTCATCTTTACGGTGCTCCACGCCGGAGGTAAATCGGTCAGGGTGGTTACAAGACCTCTGGGGGGCTGCACGGTGTGGGTTCTTCTGTGGTCAATGCACTGTCTAGCTGGCTGGAAGTTGAAATCACACGTGGCGGAACGGTTTATCGGCAACGATTTGAGCAGGGTGGGAAACCTGTTACCAGTCTTGAAAAGATTGGCAAAGCTCCCTAAATCAAAAAAACAGGCACAAAAAGTGACCTTTATGCCTGATGACACGATTTTCTCAACGATTGATTTTCAAATATAATACAATTTGCAGAGCGGCTCAATGAATCGGCCTTTTCTCTGAAAAATGTTCACCTTTCTCTGACAGATGAGCGAACGGGCGAGTCTGTTGATTTTCATTATGAAAATGGGGTGCAGGATTTTGTTAGCTATCTGAATGAAGACAAGGAAACTTTGACACCAGTTCTTTATTTTCGAAGGGAGAAGAGGGCGGTTTTCAGGTAGAGGTGGCTCTCCAGTACAATGACGGTTACTCAGACAATATCCTATCGTTTTGTCAAATAACGTCCGCACCAAGGACGGCGGAACGCATGAGACGGGGCTTAAATCAGCTATTACCAAGGTCATGAATGACTATGCAAGAAAGACTGGTTTGCTGAAAGAAAAGGATAAAAATCTGGAAGGTTCTGACTACCGCGAGGGCTTTAGCGGCTGTTCTTTCTATCTTAGTGCCAGAAGAGCATTTGCAGTTTGAAGGGCAGACCAAGGACAAGCTAGGCAGTCCGCTTGCTCGTCCTGCGGTGGATTCGATTGTGTCAGACAAGTTGACTTTCTTCCTCTTGGAAAATGGGAGAATTGGCGTCTAATCTCATCCGCAAGGCGATTAAGGCGAGAGATGCGCGCGAGGCAGCCCGCAAGGCGAGAGATGAAAGCCGAAGTGGCAAGAAGAACAAGAAAGACAAGGGGCTTTTATCTGGAAAACTAACGCCAGCCCAATCCAAAAACCCAGCTAAAAACGAACTCTATCTAGTCGAAGGAGATTCAGCGGGTGGCTCTGCCAAGCAAGGACGCGACCGGAAGTTTCAAGCAATTCTGCCCCTGCGCGGTAAGGTCATCAATACCGCCAAGGCTAAAATGGCAGACATTCTCAAAAACGAAGAAATCAACACCATGATTTACACGATTGGAGCTGGTGTCGGGATCAGACTTCACCCTTGAGGATGCCAACTATGACAAGATCATCATCATGACTGATGCGATACGGACGGCGCCCATATCCAGACGCTCTTGCTGACCTTCTTTTACCGCTACATGCGTCCACTCGTAGAAGCGGGGCATGTCTATATCGCCCTGCCTCCTCTTTATAAAATGTCCAAAGGCAAAGGCAAGAACGAGGTTGTTGAGTACGCTTGGACGGACGGCGAACTAGAAGATTTGCGCAAGAAATTTGGCAAAGGTGCCATGTTGCAGCGCTACAAAGGGCTGGGGAAAATGAACGCCGACCAGCTCTGGGAAACCACCATGAATCCCTGAAAATCGTACCCTTATCCGTGTCACTATCGAAGACCTTGCCCGTGCCGAACGCCGCGTCAATGTCCTCATGGGAGACAAAGTCCCACCCCGCCGTAAATGGATTGAAGATAATGTCAAGTTTACGCTGGAGGAGACGACAATATTTTAAAGTAAAGGATAAAAAAATTAATGGCAAAGAATGTACAAAGTATTGAACCTAAAATTGAAGAATTGGGCAATGGTTGGTTAAGAGACTGTGAGGCTTGATTATAGAATTCAGCAAGAGCCCTTGAATGATGAAATCGATAAAGCACTTAATGACTATCATTCCAAAAATGGTGGTATCGGCGGAAATCGTCCTGACGCTAAACTTCTTTTGAAAGATAAAATCGAAACTATTATCCGATTTTGATTGAGTCTAAAGGTCATAAAAATAAATTAGAAAAATTAAATTCCGACGGTGAAGTAGAGAATACTACAGCTAAAAATGAACCGAATTTCAAAAATATAAATTCATTTGCTGTTAATGGCGCAGTACATTATGCTAATGCGTTACTTCATCATACCAGTTATACTGATATTATTGCTATCGGTATGACAGGATATAAAGACAGTAGCGGTCAACTTCATCATGAAATTGCCGTTTATTATGTATCAAAATCTAATTTAGGGGATTGGACAAAAAGGTTGGTAATTTTTACTGATTTTTTTCTTTCCTATCTAGTAAAATATTTTGATTCTTTTTGTTGAGCAAGTCAAGAATCTAACTTTATCTCCTGAAGAATTAGATAGAATTAAGTTAAGACGCGAGCAAGAAATAGAGACTAGTTTAACCAAACTAAATAATGACATTTATCAAAATGAAAAAGGTTTAGGTGAAAACGATAGGGTTTACCTTGTTGCTGCTTCGATTATTGCTACTATTGACGTTCCCTGGCTCAGTTGCACCGTTGGAGAAATCAGAATTAAAATCCGTTGCTGAAAGAGGAAAATAATAGTGATGGGGAAATTTTAAAACGTAAAAATTGAGGATTTCCTAGAGGAGAAGGAACTCCCTGAAAGACAAAAACAATTAATTATTAGAACTTTGTCTAACACAATACTAACTGATAATATTAATAAAATTCAGAATGGTGAAAAGCCAATTAAAACGAGTGTTTTCCAAAATTGTAGATGATTTAGGAATTTATTATAAAAATTGGTTTAACAACGGATTTTACTGGTAAACTATTCAATGAAATGTATTCTTGGCTAGGTTTTTCGCAGGATAAACTAAACGATGTTGTTTTTAACGCCTTCTTATATCGCAACTCTTCTTGTAAAACTAGCACGTGTAAATAAAGATTCTTATGTCTGGGATTTTGCTACAGGTTCTGCTGGACTGCTTGTTGCTGCCATGAATGAAATGCTGAAGGATGCTAAGGAAACTATTGATTCGCCAGAAGAATTAGCACTCAAGGAAGCGAAGATTAAGGCTGAGCAATTACTAGGTCTGGAATTGCTATCAAGTGTCTATATGTTAGCAATTTTAAACATGATTCTAATGGGAGATGGTAGTTCTAATATCTTGAACAAAGACTCTTTAACAGATTTTAATGGAAAATTATGGTTTTGGAAAGACAAACGAAAAATTTCCTGCAAACGCCTTTATATTAAATCCGCCGTATTCAGCCGAAGGAAATGGTATGATTTTTGTCCAAACGGCCCTAGATATGATGAGTAAAGGATATGCAGCAGTGATTATTCAGGATTCAGTAGGAAAAAATGGTCAAGATATTAGAAAAAGGAATTTTAAACAAACACACTTTTGTTAGCTTCAATAAAAATGCCGGTTGATGTATTTATTGGTAAATCAGGAGTTCAGACTTCTATTTATGTTTTTAAGGTGGGCGAGAAGCACGAAGCTAAACAACCGGTTCGTTTTATTGATTTGAGAAATGATGGTTACAAGCGTGCAAGTCGTAAAAACAAAATCGAGTAATAATCTAAGAGATATTGATAATGCAGCTGGGCGGTATGAAGAAGTTGTTAATCTGGTAAAATTCGGATCCAGTCAGTTATCTATTTTTACACAATCTGAATATATTGAAGATACTATTTCTTTATCTGATGATCGTATCGGCTTAGACTGGAATTTTGAACAGCATCAAATTATTGATTCAAAGCCAACTTTTGAAGATTTTACCAAGACAGTCGCTGATTATTTATCGTGGGAAGTAACTCAATTGCTTCAAGATAAGGAGAAAGAAAACACAAAGCCTAAGCCCTCGACTTCAAAAATTTGCAAAAAGAATTTGAAGATGACGGGGGCGAATGAAATTCCAAAAAATTGAAAGTTTATTTGATATTGTATCAGGTAAACAACCTGGAATCCAAAATCGTTTTGAAATTAAAGAAGATGGCATGGTCAATACTATTACTGGGGGCTACAACGCGAAATGGGAGTTAATTTTTACTCATATAGTGACAATAGCTACAATAACGAATTGACTATTTCAAAAGACGGTGAATATGCTGGGACAGTATTCCTACAGACAAAACCGTTTATTATTGGTGGTCATTGCATGGGATTGATTGCAAAACAATCTATATCAAACTTAAGTAAAGTGTACATTTCTACGCTAATTAATAAAGTTAGACCGATTTGGCGTGGGAAAGACAGACCTAGTGTGCAGAAAAAGTCGCTTAGAGAAATTAGAAATTGAGTTACCGTTTAAAAATGGAGAAATTGCATTTTCATACATGGAAGATTACATTAAAGCGCTCGAGGGCTGAACGCATCGAGACGCTCGAGGCTGAACGCATCAGACGCTCGAGGCATCACGTAACAAATCTCAAGGATTATCGCCTCACAAAAAATGATGAGAAAAATCCTTGACAGATTTGACAAACTCAGCGATACTAAGAGTAGAGTAGAGTAGAGGAGTGGGCGACATATAATCTCGTTGACCTCTTTACAGTAAAAAAATACTCATAATATTTTTGAGTTCATGGATAACAAAGAATAGTGGTAATACTCCTTATCTTACTGCTAGTCAATCGAATAATTCAGTAAGTAATTATATCAGTTACAATGAGCAGATGTTAGATGAGGGAACTCCATTTTTATTGGAGGAAAAACGCTTGTTATCTCTTATCAGGAAAAAGATTACTTTTTCTAATGATAGCCATAACCTGGCTCTATATTTGAAAAAGACAAGTATCGTACTAAACTAATTCAACAATTTATGGTAGTATCTCTTTATAAATCATTGAAGCCACAGTATACTTGGGAAATTCTATTTCTAATTCAAAAATACAGACAGATACTTTCCAGCTTCCAACCAAAAAAACGGTCAAATTGATTATCAATTCATGTCTGATTTTATTAAAGTCATTGAGAAGATTGTTATCAAAGACTTAGTACAGTGGACTGATAAGAAAATCGCTGCAACTAGAGAAGTAGTTGCAAAATAAACTATTTCACTCATCCGATTTTTCGGACGAGCTCTTGCAGGAGCAAAAACTTTTTCCGAAAAATCGGACGAAGTAAAAAGTACATTAAAATAAAAATAAACGAAAAATTAGGAGATTGTAAAAATGAAAAGAATTTATGGGATTACCGGTTTAGATGTTAAATCTTTAGAAAACAATGAATTTTTCCAGCTCATGACCGAGTCGAAAGAGGCGATTGCTGCTTTTAACAAGGCACACAAGGTTGAAAGTATTTATACGAGCAAGCTGGAAGAGATGAGCCAGCATTTGACTAAGTTTCAGGAGGGGCTTTCATCAGACGAAAGCTAGTCGCTTGGTGACCAGTTTAGACCAAACCGACCGCGAGCGAGACGATGCTTTAGGTACGCTGACTGCTTTGGTGCGGGCATTTTCACGGGTCAAGGAGACTGCGACCAAAGAAGCCTACGATACCTTGGCAGGCTTGCTGAAAAAAATTACGCAGGGATTGCGGCTGCCAACTATGAAAAAGAGACAGAGGGCATCAACCACCTGCTCCAAGAGTTGAAGAAATCGACTTATCAAACGGCGCTGGCAAAACTGCACTTGGAAGCTCATGCGGAAAGTTTGATGACTGCGCAAAAAGCGGTTTGAGGAAGCCTATAAGGAGCGCTTGACCGAGTTGAAAGGCAAAGTGCCTCAGCCAAAGCAAGCAACTCCGCATTCAGTTACAAGAAATCTACGATTTCCTGTTGGATTTCACCGCTATCATGACCTATGCCTACCCAGAAAGAAGCCACTATGCAGATCTTCGCGACCACCTCAATACCATTCGCAGCCGCTACAAAAAAACGCAAAAGCGGTTAAGAAAGTGAAAGAAGCAATCTAACAAAAAGGTAGGGACTTCCATGAGAACTGAAAGTGAAATGTTGGATTTGATTTTGCGAATTGCAAAAGTCATACAAGCGGATGCAGTCGCTCTATCTGGCTCGCGGGCAAATCCGAATGCTCCAAAGGACGAGTTTCAAGATTATGATGTGGTCTACATTGTGGATGATTTGGCTGCTATGGTAACCGACCTTGCTTGGTTGGAAGCGTTTGGCAAGCGCATCATCGAGCAGCATAACGTACTTAATCATCGCCGTCTCTATCTGATGCTCTTTGAAGATGGCAATCGAATAGATCTGACTCTCTGCCCCAAAGAACACATCAAAGAATGGGTGGATAGCGAAGCAGATTTCACGGTGCTGGATGACCCTAAGGGACTCTTTTCAGCCCTATACACCTACTCCCAAACGTTATTGGACAAAAACCAGCGAGTGCAGATGATTTTTGCAAAAATCGTGCAATGAATTCTGGTGGGTTTCAGCCTATGTTGTCAAGGGTATTCAGCGTCAGCAATTTGTGTATGCGGTGGATCATCTCTATGGTATCTGTCAGAAAGAATTGCTGAAATTATTGACTTGGCAAGTGGCAGCGGATAGAGGAGTCATTGATGTCGGCAAAAACTATAAGTATCTGTTTCAGTATTTGCCTGCTGAGAAGGAGGAAGAATTTGCCGCTTTGCTTGATTTTTTTCCAGCAAAGAATGCCTCATCCAGTCTTTACTGTCTACGCAGCAATTTTTCCACAGAGAAGCTCAGGCTTTCCTCTCAAGACTGGTTTTCCTTATGATAAAGAAACTGCAGAAAAAAATGATTCAGTACACTAAAGAAAAAAACTGAATCTAAGAAAGTGATAATCCACTTTGCTCATTCATAAGAGATGCCTCTTACATCAGGAAGCATTAAAAAAGAAAATTACAGAAAGGATAGTTTGGTTGTATAGCAACTGAACACGGGACTAAGACTTAGAAAAAAGATAAATCGGTTGGAGTTCATCGAACCCTGCATCGATTTCCTATTTTTCTACAGAAATTTTCGGCAAGCCGAAACGTCCCTTTGTATCTTATGAGTAACATTCAAAACATGTCCTTAGAGGACATCATGGGAGAGCGTTTTGGGCGCTACTCCAAATATATCATTCAAGAGCGGGCCTTGCCCGACATTCGTGACGGACTCAAGCCCGTGCAGCGTCGGATTCTTTATTCGATGAATAAAGACGGTAACACCTTTGACAAGAGTTACCGCAAGTCGGCCAAGTCTGTCGGGAATATCATGGGGAATTTCCACCCGCATGGTGACAGCTCCATTTACGACGCCATGGTGCGTATGTCTCAGGACTGGAAGAACCGTGAGATTTTAGTGGAAATGCACGGAAATAATGGTTCTATGGACGGCGATCCGCCAGCCGCTCATGCGGTATACCGAAGCTCGTTTGTCTGAGATTGCGGGCTACTTGCTCCAAGACATCGAAAAAGGACACCGTGCCTTTTGCTTGGAACTTTGACGATACGGAGAAAGAACCAACCGTATTGCCTGCTGCTTTTCCAAATCTTTTGGTCAATGGGGCGACAGGGATTTCTGCTGGGTATGCGACGGACATTCCGCCTCACAATCTGGCTGAAGTCATCGATGCGGTGGTGTATATGATTGACCACCCCAAAGCCAAAGTTGACAAACTCATGGAGTTTCTGCTGGTCCTGACTTTCCAACGGGAGCCGTTGTGCAAGGGCGAGATGAGATTAAGAAAGCCTATGAGACTGGAAAGGGTCGCGTTGTCGTGCGTTCTCGGACGGAGATTGAAAAGCTCAAAGGCGGCAAAGAGCAGATTGTTGTCACCGAGATTCCTTACGAGATTAACAAGGCTGTTCTGGTCAAGAAGATTGATGACGTTCGGGTCAATAATAAGGTAGCTGGCATTGCAGAAGTGCGGGATGAGTCTGACCGTGACGGGCTTCGTATTGCTATCGAGCTGAAAAAGGATGCCAATACCGAGCTGATTTTGAATTATCTCTTTAAATATACGGATTTGCAGGTCAATTACAATTTTAACATGGTGGCGATTGATCATTTTACACCGCGTTTGGTAGGGATCGTGCCGATTCTGACTAGTTACATCGCCCACCGAAAAGAGATTATTCTGGCGCGTAGTCGTTTTGACAAAGCGAAAGCAGAGAAGCGCCTGCATATCGTGGAAGGCCTGATTCGAGTGATTTCTATCTTGGATGAAGTGATTGCGCTCATTCGTGCGTCGGAAAAATAAAAGCTGACGCCAAGGAAAAATCTCAAAGTCAGCTATGATTTCACCGATGAGCAGGCAGAGGCTATTGTCACTCTCAACTTTATCGCTTGACCAATACAGACGTGGCGATTCTGGAGGAAGAGCAGGCGGAATTACGCGAAAAATTGCCATGCTTTCTGCCATTATCGGCGATGAGCGGACCATGTACAATTTGATGAAGCGTGAACTGCGTGAGGTCAAAAAGAAATTTGGCAATCCTCGTCTTAGTGAATTGCAAGATACGGCTAATGCCATTGAGATTGATACGGCTAGTCTGATTGTGGAAGAAGAAACCTATGTCAGCGTCACTCGTGGGGGTTACATCAAACGCACCAGTCCACGTTCTTTCAATTCATCAACGGTTGACGAGGGTCGGCAAGCGTGATGATGACCGTCTGATTTTTTTGTCAGCTCGGCGAAAACCACTCAGCACCTTTTGATTTTTACCAATCTTGGCAATGTCATCTATCGACCGGTCCATGAACTGGCAGACATTCGCTGGAAAGAAATCGGGGAACACCTCAGCCAGACCATTACCAATTTTGAGACAAACGAAGAAGTACTCTATGCAGAATTGGTTGATAATTTTGATGAAGGAACTTATTTTGCGGTAACAAAGTTAGGACAAATCAAGCGTGTAGAGCGAAAAGAATTCAGCCCTTGGCGCACCTATAAGTCTAAGTCTGTCAAATTTGCTAAATTAAAAAATGAAGACGACCAAATTATCACATTCTCTCCAATCAAGCTAGACGATGTTATGTTAGTGACCCAGAACGGCTATGCCTTGCGGTTCAATATTGAAGAAGTGCCAGTTGTGGGTGCTAAAGCAGCAGGTGTCAAAGCTATCAATCTCAAAAAAGATGATGTCTTAGCAGCGGCTTTTATTGCCAATACTGATTCACTTTATATCTTGACCCAGCGTGGAGCGCTCAAGCGCATGGCAGTTGCAGATATTCCCGTGACGAGTCGAGCTAATCGTGGTTTGCAAGTGTTGCGCGAGCTGAAGTCCAAGCCACATCGTGTTTTTCAAGCAGGTCCTGTCTTTGGAGAGCAACCTGCAGAATTAGATCTCTTCAGTTCAGATCATCCAACAGCAGAAGAAGAGCAGATTCTCTCAATCATTTCTAACAAAGGAACGACTTACCAAGTGAATCTAGCAGACCTCGGTTTGTCTGAAAGGACCAGCAACGGAAGTTTCATCTCCGATACCATTTCGGATGAAGAAGTGTTCTCTGCGAATCTTAAATAATTGAAAATCAGTCCAAGCGGCTGATTTTTTTATTGTCTTTATAAACTGAAATTAAAAAAATTTTCAGAATATTGTGAAAAAACTATTGAAAAATATCTAAAAAATAGTGTAAAAATAAAAAAATCATAAAAATTAAAAAGGAGAATGTTATGTCAGTAAATCTTGATTGGGGAAACCTAGGCTTTTTCCTATATGAAATTACCTTATCGTTATCTCGCTTATTATAAAAACGGTCAATGGGAAAAAGGAGAATTGACCGAAGATGCTACTTTGCATATGTCCGAATCTTCTCTTGCCTTCATTATGGGCAACAAGCCTTTGAGGGAATGAAAGCCTATCGCACGAAAAGACGGCAGTGTACAGCTATTTCGTCCAGATCAAAATGCAAAACGTCTGCAACGCACCTCAGACCGCCTTTTGATGCCGCAAGTTCCGACTGATATGTTTGTAGATGCTGTGAAGCAAGTGGTTCGTGCAAATGAAGAATACGTTCCGCCGTATGGAACAGGAGGGACTCTTTATATTCGTCCGCTGTTGCTAGGTATAGGTGACATCATTGGCGTAAAAACCAGCCGATGAATACATTTTTACTGTATTTGCTATGCCTGTTGGAAATTACTTTAAAGGAGGCTTGCAACCAACTAATTTTCTCATTCAAGAGGAATACGATCGTGCGGCTCCACATGGAACAGGTGCAGCTAAGGTAGGGGGAAACTATGCAGGAAGTTTTGTTCCTGGTCAATATGCGAAAACAAACGGATTTTTCAGATGTAATCTATTTAGATCCTGCAACTCATACCAAAATTGAAGAGGTGGGTTCTGCCACTTTCTTTGGTATTACCGCAGATAATGAATTTATCACACCACTTAGCCCATCTATCCTGCCTTCTATCACAAAAATACTCTTCTATACCTAGCAGAACATCGTTTGGGCATGAAAAGCTATTGAGGGGATATTTCATAGATGATCTAGATAAATTTGTCGAAGCAGGGGCTTGCGGCACAGCAGCGGTTATCTCTCCAATTGGTGGTGTTCAGCACGGTGATGAGTTTCATGTTTTTTTATAGTGAAACAGAAGTTGGACCCTGTTACTCGAAAAACTTTATGATGAATTAACCGGTATCCAATTTGGCGATGTTAAAGCACCAGAAGGCTGGATCGTAAAGTTTAAAAATGTTTGAAGCTATCTCTCGGTTGAGGTAGCTTTTTATTGTCACATATCACTTGCTAGTTTTCCTATTTTTGTAAAATAGAGACTTGAAAGAGGTATGATGAGTAAAAAAGATAAAAAGATTGAAATCAATTGGCAGATAGCCAAGTCAAAGTAGGAACTGACCAGTACGAAGGTTATGTTCTATCAATTGGAAAAAGTCATTGGTCAAATTGCTGAGTTTAACGGGCAATTTGCTATCATAAAAAAATGAAAATGTTGATAGTTTTTATAAAAAAACTTGAAAAATGCTGTGGAAAAAAATTGATTGAAACCTATAATTTGAGTAAATAAATGCTTGTATTTTCTTTTTCATCAATGGTATAATGAATACTGTTGATTATATAGGAGAGGTAGCGAAGAGGCTAAACGCGGCGGACTGTAAATCCGCTCCTTCGGGTTCGGGGGTTCGAATCCCTCCCTCTCCATGAGCGTACTTAATTTTTAATGGTATGACCACGTTCTTTTTGGGGGTATAGCTAAGCGGTAAGGGCAAGGGACTTTGACTCCCTCATGCGTTGGTTCGAATCCAGCTACCCCAGTTCTTAGGTAATATATCAGATAAATGGTAAAATATCTTAGGGTATTTTATTTCTTTATAGGGTGAGAAACGTTAAAGATAGTTCAATGTCATTGCGGTGCTTAGGAAAAATATTATAAGTATGTCAAGCGAGAAATGCTTGATTGTTGGAGGATTTTTAGATGAATGAATTTGAAGATTTGCTAAATAGTGTTAGCCAAGTTCAGCCAGGCGACGTCGTTACTGCTGAAGTATTGACTGTTGATGCGAACCAAGCTAATGTTGCAATCGCTGGAACTGGTGTGGAAGGTGTTTTGACCCTTCGTGAATTGACAAACGATCGTGAAGCTGACATTAACGACCTTGTAAAAACCAGGTGAAACACTTGAATTGCTTGTTCTTCGTCAAGTAGTGGGTAAAGATACGGATACAGTTACTACCTAGTATCTAAAAAAACGTTTAGAAGCTCGCAAGGCATGGGACAAGTTGGTTGGACGTGAAGAAGAAGTTGTTACTGTAAAAGGGACTCGTGCTGTTAAAGGCGGACTTTCGGTAGAATTTGAAGGACTTCGTGGATTTATTCCTGCTTCAATGCTAGATACTGTTTCGTTCGTAACACTGAACGTTTTGTAGGTCAAGAATTTGAAGCAAAAATTAAAGAAGTGGATCCAAAAGAAAATCGTTTCATTCTTTCACGCCGTGAAGTAGTAGAAGAAAAAGCTGCAGCAGCACGTGCTGAAGTATTTAGTAAATTAGCTGTTGGTGACATCGTGACTGGTAAAGTTGCACGTATCACAAGTTTTGGTGCTTTTATTGACCTTGGTGGTGTTGACGGACTTGTTCACTTAACTGAATTGTCACACGAACGCAACGTTTCACCAAAATCTGTTGTATCAGTTGGCGATGAAATTGAAGTAAAAGTTCTTGATTTGAACGAAGAAGAAGGACGCGTATCACTTTCTCTTAAAGCTACAACACCTGGACCATGGGACGGTGTTGAACAAAAATTAGCTGCTGGTGATGTGATTGAAGGCACAGTTAAACGTTTGACAGATTTCGGTGCTTTTGTTGAAGTATTGCCAGGTATTGACGGACTTGTCCATATTTCACAAATTTCACATAAACGTGTTGAAAATCCGAAAGATGTGCTTAAAGTTGGTCAGGAAGTAACTGTGAAAGTTCTTGATGTAAATGCTGATGCAGAACGCGTATCACTTTCTATCAAAAGCTCTTGAAGAACGTCCGGCTCAAGAAGACAGTCAAAAAGAAAAACGTCAATCACGTCCTCGTCGTCAAAAACGCCAAGAAAAACGTGACTTTGAACTTCCAGAAACTCAAACTGATTCTCAATGGCTGACTTGTTTTGATGACATTGAATTATAAGCAAAATAAAGGGATTGGAATTATGTTTTCAGTCCTTTTTACTTGTTATTTTTTCATTTTTGTGTATACTATAATAGTTGCCACCCTTAGTGTAATGGATATCACGTAAGATTCCGGTTCTTGAGATGGGGGTTCGATTCCCTCAGGGTGGATGATTGTTATCTGCTTATAAATCTTGTTATATGCAAGATTTTTATTTTTATAAGGGAGATTACCAATGCCTGTGAAATTGATTGCACATGCTCTAATTGAAAAAAATGGAAAATACTTGCTCATCAAACGAAATAAAATAAAACGTGGTGAGCCAAATATGTATCCCGAATATTGGGACATTCCTGGAGGGAGTGTGGAAGAAGACGAATTGCCACGAGAAGGAGCTGTACGTGAAGCGATGGAAGAAGTTAACCAAAAGGTACAATTAAGTTCGATTCTTCATGAGGATAGCTGTTATGATGATACAAAGGGCGTCGTTTTTACGCGTCTAGTGTATAAGGCAAATTTGCTAGAATATAATAGAGAGATAAAACTTGATCCGAAGAGCATACAGCGTTTCGCTGGATTCAGGGAGCTGTCAGATATGAAGGGTGAGAAGACTGTCCTTATTTAAAAGATATATTGAAATAATTGATAAAGTGAGATTATATAGAAATGAAATGGATACGATAAAGTTGATTTGCACGGCATCATGACTTTATCGTATCCGTTTTAGATATGAAAAAGGAGCTGAGACAAAAAGTGCCCAGCTTCCTTTGTTTATATAGTTAGAATTATAAGACGCAGTGGTTGAGTGGACTCTAATACGTTGATAAATCAACTTTTACAGCCCCCACTCTCAAGAAAGGAAATTCTTTAGTTTTTTTAGCTGCTGAAGCAAATTCTTCTTTGGAGAAGGCATCATTGATGATGTCTTTTAATTGTTTAGCAGAAGCTTGCATTTTTTGTTTTTCAGCATCATTCAACGGGATATTTACTGGACGTACGATACCATGTGCGCCGACAATAGCTGGTTGACCAATGTAGCAATCTGTAACGCCAGGATATTGACCTTCTTGGAATACTGAAAGTGGAAGAACTGAATTTTCGTCATCAAGGATAGCTTTTTGTGATACGAGCTAAGGCAACTGCGATACCATAGAAAGTTGCACCTTTTTATTGATGATTGAGTATGCAGCATCACGAACACCTTCAAACAAGTCAACTAATTCAGCTGCATTAAAGTTTTCTACGTCTTGGAGATAATTTTCAAGGTTGACACCTGCAACGTTGGCATGTGACCAAACAGCGAATTCTGAATCACCATGTTCTCCCATGATGTAAGCATGGACAGAACGAGCATCTACATCTAATTTTTTTCAGCAAGTGCTTGACGGAAACGTGCTGAGTCAAGAGAAGTACCTGAACCAATGACACGTTCTTTAGGGAATCCAGAGAATTTCCAAGTTGAATAAGTCAAAATGTCAACTGGGTTAGCAGCTACAAGGAAGATACCGTTGAATCCTGAAGCAACAATTTTAGTAACAACATCTTTGTTGATACGAAGGTTTTTTCAACCAATTGAAGACGAGTTTCACCCTGGTTTTTGTGGTGCACCAGCAGTCAAAACGACAAGATCTGCATCGTGCGCATCAGCATATTCTGCTGAATAAATTTTCTTAGGTGAAGTGAAAGCCAAGGCATGGCTAAGGTCTTCAGCATCCCTTCTGTTTTTCTTTGAAAATATCAACAATACCAAGTTCTTGGGCGATTCCTTGCTGACAAGAGCAAATGCGTAAGAAGAACCTACAGCACCGTCACCAACAAGGATGACTTTTTATGTTGTTTAGTAAGAGTCATTTTGCTAAACATCTCCTTTATTTTATTGGGGAACGTTTTTCCTTTACACATCTATTCTATCACTTTTGTAACATTTTTGTCACGAATATAATACATATCATCTTATGTAAACGTTTTTATAATAAGGGATGTTTACTGATCCCAATTTATGTTATAATGATATGGTCATATAATGAAGAGAGGCATTTTTAATGCAGGATAATAATTTAGTAAATGTGAATTTAACGAGTGAAATGAAGACGAGTTTCATTGACTACGCCATGAGTGCTCGTTGTTGCTCGAGCGCTTCCTGATGTTCGTGATGGCTTAAAAGCCTGTTCACCGTAGAATATTGTATGGAATGAATGAGCTGGGAGTAACTCCTGACAAACCACATAAGAAATCTGCTCGTATCACGGGTGATGTCATGGGTAAATACCACCCACATGGAGATTCTTCTATCTATGAAGCAATGGTGCGGATGGCGCAATGGTGGTCTTACCGTCACATGTTAGTAGATGGTCACGGAAACTTTGGTTCTATGGACGGAGACGGTCCCGCGGCACAACGGTATACAGAAGCTCGGATGAGCAAAATATCACTTGAAATGTTGCGCGATATTAACAAAAATACAGTTGATTTTGCAGATAACTATGATAGCAGTGAGCGTGAACCATTAGTTTTACCGTCACGTTTTCCTAATTTGCTGGTCAATGGGGCGACAGGTATTGCTGTGGGAATGGCAACAAACATTCCTCCTCACAATCTTGGTGAGACCATTGATGCTGTAAAATTAGTCATGGATAATCCAGATGTGACCACACGTGACCTTATGGAAGTGTTGCCTGGTCCAGATTTCCCGACAGGCGCTTTGGTTATGGGAAAATCAGGCATTCATCGCGCTTATGAAACTGGGAAGGGGTCCATTGTTTTACGTGCTCGGACAGAAATCGAAGAAACTAAATCTGGTCATGAACGGATTGTTGTTACCGAATTTCCGTATATGGTCAATAAAACAAAAGTTCATGAACATATTGTGCGGTTAGTCCAAGAAAAAAGCGTATTGACGGGATTACGGCAGTTCGTGACGAGTCTAACCGTGAAGGGGTTCGCTTTTATCATTGAAGTGAAACGTGACGCAAGTGCGCATGTTATTTTGAATAATTTGTTTAAACTCACGCAAATGCAGGCGAATTTCAGTTTCAATATGCTAGCAATTCAAAATGGAGTGCCAAAGATTCTGTCTTTACGCGAGATTTTGCTTTGCTTATATTGAACACCAAAAGAAGTGGTGACACGTCGGACTGTTTTTGATAAGGAAAAGGCGGAAGCTCGTGCACATATTTTAGCCGGTTTGCTGATTGCACTTGATCACATTGATGAAGTGATTCGCATCATCCGAAACAGTGAGACAGATGCAGAAGCACAAGCAGAGTTGATGGCACGCTATGAATTATCCGAACGTCAAAGTCAGGCGATTCTGGATATGCGTCTTCGCCGTTTAACGGGATTGGAACGGAATAAGATTCAATCTGAATATGACGACTTGATGAAATTGATAGCTGATTTAGCAGATATTTTGGCAAAACCAGAACGAGTTGTTGCGATTATCAAGGAAGAATTAGAAGAGATTAAACGTAAGTTTTCTGACGAACGTCGTACAGAACTAATGGTTGGTGAAGTACTGGCTCTGGAAGATGAAGATCTCATCGAGGAAGCAGATGTTTTGATTACACTTTCCAATAAGGGTTACATTAAACGGTTGAACCAAGATGAATTCACTGCGCAAAGACGTGGTGGGCGTGGTATTCAAGGAACAGGTGTAAAGGATGACGATTTTGTCCGTGAATTAGTTTCTACCAGCACACATGATCGCTTACTCTTCTTTACCAATAAAGGTCGTGTTTATCGTTTGAAAGGTTATGAAATTCCTGAATACGGTCGTACAGCGAAAGGTTTGCCGATTGTTAATTTATTGAAATTGGACGAAGGCGAAACAATCCAAACGATTATCAACGTTCAAGCCGAGCATGATGATAATTCCTACCTTTTCTTTACAACGCGCTATGGTGTTGTGAAACGGACAAGCGTAACAGAGTTTGCTAATATTCGTCAAAACGGTCTGAAAGCTCTGAATTTAAAAGATGAGGATGAACTCATCAATGTCTTTTTGACAAACGGTCAAGCAGATATCATTATTGGAACAAAAATGGGTTATGCTGTACGTTTTAATGAAAATCAAGTCCGAAATATGGGACGGGCTGCGACCGGTGTGCGCGGAGTGAATTTGCGTGCGGATGACCATGTTGTAGGAGCAAGTGTCATTTCGAATGATCAAGAAGTGTTATATCACTGAAAAAGGATACGGCAAGCGTACTTTTTAGCTAGTGAATACGCTACGAAAGGACGTGGCGGAAAAGGGATGAAAACAGCTAATATTACTGAGAAAAATGGTCCATTAGCAGGTTTGATGGCTGTAAATGGTGATGAAGATTTGATGATTATCACAAATACAGGGGTTATTATTCGGACAAATGTTGCTAATATTTTCAAACAGGACGTGCAACTTTGGGTGTTAAAGTAATGCGACTAGATAAGGGAGCGCAGATTGTTACTTTTACAAGCGTTGCAGCAGAGAATGAAAAAGAAGTGGATGAAGAATAAAACTAAATAAAAAGGAAATGCTATGTCATCAACAAGAAAAAACATAATAAAAAGAAAAAAATATTCTGATTAACATTATTGCGACATTGTTAATCATTGTTGCACTTGCACTTATTTTCAACTCTTCTATTCGGAATATGATCATGGTTTGGCATACCAATCGATATCAAGTGAGCAAAGTTTCAAAAGATAAAATCACTCAAAATAAAAAAGCCAAAACTAGCTTTTAATTTCGATAAAGTTAAATCGGTGTCTACCGAAGATGTGATTAACGCGCAATGGAAAGCACAGCAATTACCAGTTATTGGTGGAATTGCTATTCCTGAACTTTCAATGAATTTGCCGATTTTTAAAGGCTTGGATAATGTGGGGCTTTATTATGGCGCAGGTACGATGAAAGAAACGCAGCAAATGGGGAAAGGGAATTACGCATTGGCTAGTCACCATGTATTTGGGATTACAGGTGCAAGCAATATGCTCTTTTCTCCTTTAGATCGTGCTAAAGCCGGAATGAAAATTTATCTGACAGATAAGGAAAAAAATTTATACTTACTCCATTACTTCAGTTGAGAATGTAGCACCTGATAGAGTAGATGTGATTAATGACCGCGAAGGTGTCAATGAAGTGACTTTTGGTGACTTGTGAAGATGCTGCGGCTACATCACGAACGATTGTTAAAGGAACGCTGAAGGAGAAACTTCTATAAAGACGCACCAAAGAAATTTCTAAATGCATTTAGTAAAACGTATAACCAAATGTAACTATAATAAAAACGAGGTTGGGACGATAATATCCCAGCCTCGTTTTTTTATGATGGAAATAAATAGTCACGCGATACTTGAGCAAGCTTTGCAAGAGTGAGAGAACGGGCTAAAAATTTTTAGTTTTCAGCCCTATCCCACTTTTGTTTTTTTGTCGAATGAAATCAAAATGGTTTATGACAATATTTTTGTCAAAGTGCAGAAGTCGTGATTAAATCGCAAACAAATCATTAAGATTTTCAGCCAAAGTTGGATGAGTAAAGATTTGTTTTGTGAAATAAGTATAAGGAATCTTATTGTCCATAGCTACAGTTAGAATGTTAATGATTTCTTGAGCACCTTGCGAGAAGATAGTAGCCCCTAAAATTTCCTTAGTTTCTGTATTAACAACAGCTTTAAACGCTCCCCTAAGATCTGCATTGACATGTCCACGTGGCATGGCTGCAACTGGAATTTCTTTGGTAGCATAGGGCAGGCCTTTGTTCTTTAGCTTGAGCTCTGTCAAAACCAATTTGTGATAGTGGAGGAGTGATAAACATGGTAGTCGGTACATATTTGCGATTTTCAAGTGTGTAGGAGCCATCACCGGCTAAGTAATTGAAAACGACACGAAAATCATCTAGCGAAACATAAGTAAATTGTAGTCCACCGTTGACATCACCAACAGCAAAGACACCAGGAACAGTTGTTTGGCAATGCTTATCCACTTGGATAGCACCGCGGTCTGTAACTTGGATGTCTGTATTTTCAAGTTTTAATAGTTCGATATTTGGTTTACGACCGGTAGCATAAAGCAAAGCGTCAAAGCGAAATATTTCGTTTTTAGCAATGACAAGCACCTCTTCACCGTCATTTTTCACTTCTTGAGTGTAAATATTTTGAAGAATTTCAATACCGTCTTCCGTCATATATTGTTTAGCCAAAGTGGCAATTGAAGGCTCTACACGTGGCAAAAAAGTATCAGCAGCGTCAAGGACAGTAATCTTACTTCCTAGTTTATTGAAAAGTCCGGCAAATTCAAGACCGATATTTCCACCACCAAGAACGCCAAGACGTTTAGGTAATGTAGCAAGATTTTGAATGCCTGTTGAGTCATAAACATTTTTTGTTGTAGTAAGTCCTGGAATTGGTAGAATGTTAGAGATAGCGCCCGTATTGATGACAATATTTTCAGCTGTTATCTCTTGCTTTTTCGTCGCCTGCTACAATTTCAATTACCTTATTGGATAGAAAATGAGCTTCTGCATCAATAATATCCACTCCAGTACTACTAATGGTTGCGTAATTTTTCCCATTAAGTCGGCTAATAACCGCGTTTTTCTCAGCCATTACTTCTTCAAATGATAGTCCTTTTTCTGCGGCGACTAATAAGGTTTTGGTTGGAATACAAGCGATATTGATACAAGTACCACTGTACATAGTTTTTGCTGCGTTCAATTAAAGCAACCTTTTTCCTTGGGTTGCTATTTTTGCTGCTAATGTTTTACCAGCTTTTACCAAAACCAATAACAATTAAATCGTATATTAACATGATTTTTTTCCTCCGTTTTTATAAGCATTGTAACATATTCATTTTGCAAATGCTCGCATTTTGCTCTGGAGGATTGAGGAAAAAGAATTTCTTTGAAATTAGAGAAAATATTTTTAGAAATTCAATTATTTTTACAATAAATTTTTAGATTTTTGCAAAAATTCTATTTGTAAAATCTTGTCTTTTATCCTTTGAAAAGTCAGTAAAATCAATATGTATAATAGAAACTTATGGGACGATTAATTTTTTTCTTAAGTAGACACAAGATCATATCTGATATAAAAATGTAAGCGTCAACAAATACTGAGCCTTGAAATGAAAGTGCTCTTATAACTTTATTATAAAGGAGTCCATACTATGGCAACTAAAGAAGAAATTTTACGTGAATTATATCCTGAAGATCTTTTTCACTATGCAGACGGTTTGACACTAGGAGAAGCAGAAGTCTTACAAGAAACTCGTCGTTTGATTGAAAAACATCTTCGTCCTGTGATCAACTGAACATTGGGAAAAACCTGATTTTCCATTTGAACAATTTTTACGCAGTTGCCAAAGGCGCGCAAATTATGAACAATCCCAAATTGTTCGAAGGACGTGAAGGCAGTTATAAACCGTCAGAACTTTATATTGCGTTTCTATATTTAGAACTTGCTCGCTTTGATACATCAATGGCTACATTCTATACTGTGCATGGTGGACTTTGCTATAACACAATTTTACTCGGTGGAGACGAACGCCAACAAAAAGAATTTCTTCCTAAATTAGCAGGGTTTGATTGGCAAGGATGTTTTGCTTTGACAGAACCACTTTCTGGTTCAGACATTGCAGGTGGGCTTGCAACAACTGCTGAACGTGTAGGAGACAAGTGGATTATTAATGGTGAAAAACGTTGGATTGGTGGTTCAGATACAACTGATGTTATTCCAGTATTTGCTCGTGACGTTGCAGATGGCAAAATTAAATGCTTTATAGTTCGCAAAGGAGCTCCTGGTTACGATGTAGAAGTTATTCAACATAAAATTGCACTTCGTTGTGTTCGAAATGGTCATATCACAATGACAAATGTTGAAGTTCCAGACTCAGACCGTTTGGTAAAACATCAATGGTTTTGAAGATGTAGCTCGTATTCTTACATTTACTCGTGCTGATGTTGCTCATATCGCTATGGGAATAACTTGTGGTTCATTTGTTGCAGCATTAAAATATACTACAAATCGTCAACAGTTTAAACGTCCAGTTGCTAAATTCCAAATCATTCAAGAAAAATTGGCTAGAATGCAAGCGAATGCTGTGGCAGCTATTGCTTACTCAGTTCGTCTTGCTGAAATGCAAGAAGTTGGCAATGAATTAATGTTAAATTCTGCCCTTGCTAAAATGCATAATTCACTCGTTATGCGCGAAACTGTTGCCCTTGCTCGTGAAGTAGGCGGAGGGGATAATCACTCTTGAAACAGATGTTGCCCGTTTCTTTGCAGACGCTGAGGCTGTTTACACTTATGAAGGTTCTCATGAAGTCAACGCTTTGATTGTTGGTCGTGAAATTACTGGCTTAGGTGCATTTGTATAATGACGAAAAAGGAGCGATTGAGGGGTGTATATCATTCAATCGTTCCTATTCTTTCGCTTTAAATTTTGTAACGTATTAGATAGGAGAAAAATTGAATATTTCAAACGTAATGATCATTGGATCAGGTCAAATGGAAGTGGTATTGCTCAAGTTTTTGCGCAATCAGGCTTTTACGGTGTATTTGAATGATATTAAAGATGAATTCGTTGAAAGAGGGATTGGAAATATCACCAAGCAATTGACACGTTCTGTAGAGAAGGGTCGTCTGTCAGAAGCTGATAAAAAAATAGAATCTTGAGTAAGTTGATTCCCTCAACCTCATACGAAGATGCAAAAATGTTCAGTTGGTCATTGAAGCTGCTACTGAAAACCGAGACATTAAGTTGAGTATTTTTAAACAATTAGATGAATTAACAACACCAGAAACAATTTTAGCGTCCAATACCTCATCTTTGTCCATCACAGACATTGCTGCAGCAACAGTGCATCAAGAACGAGTCATTGAATGCACTTCTTTAATCCTGCTCCTGTTATGAAATTGGTCGAAGTAATCAAAGCACTTCAAACATCAGAAGAAGTCGTTAAAGCTGTTCGTGAATTAACTGAAAAAATCGGTAAAACAGCAGTTGATGTTAAAAGATTCTTATGGTTTTGTGGTGAACCGTGTTGATTCCGATGATTAATGAAGCGATTTTCATTCTCGGAGAAGGAGTTGCAACAGCTGAAGAAATTGATGAAGCTATGAAACTCGGTGCTAACCATCCTATTGGACCATTGGCTTTAGCTGATTTGATTGGTTTGGATGTTTGCTTAGCTATTATGGGTGTATTGAATAATGGATTTGGTGATCCAAAATATCGTCCTGCTCCATTGTTGAAAAAAATGGTTGAAGCTGGTAAACTGGGTCGTAAGACAAAGGAAGGTTTCTTTAAATATTAAGATATAAGGAGCAAGAAATGAAAGAAGCAGTGATTGTATCAGCAGTTCGTACACCATTAGGTTCTTTTTGGTGGAAGTTTGAAAAATATTTCAGCTGTTGATTTGGGAAGTTTGGTTATTAAAAGCGCGATTGAACGAGCACATTTGAAAGCAGAACAAATTGATGAAGTGATTATGGGAAATGTGTTGGCGGCAGGACTAGGGCAAAATGTAGCACGTCAAATGAGTGTCAATGCGGGTATTCCAGTCTCTTCTCCAGCCTTTACAGTGAATAAGGTATGTGGTTCAGGACTGAAAACAGTTCAATTAGCTGCCCAAGCAATTTTATGTGGAGATGCAGATATTATTGTAGCAGGTGGTGCAGAAAATATGAGTCAGGCACCATACGTTCTTCAAGGTCAGCGTTGGGGCTCTCGTATGGGAGATACAAAAGTGATTGACACTATGTTACGCGACGGTCTGACTGACGCTTTTGGTGATTTCCATATGGGAATCACAGCTGAAAAATGTTGCTGAACAGTATGATATTTCTCGTGAAGTCCAAGATGCTTTTTGCTGTTCAGTCACAACAACGTGCTGTGGCAGCTATTGAAGCTGGACGTTTCAAAGAAGAAATCGTTCCAGTGATTATTCCACAGAGAAAAGGTGCGCCAATTGTTTTTGATACGGATGAATTTCCAAGAAAAGATGCCTCACTAGAAGGTTTGGCTAAATTACGCCCCTGTCTTTTAAAGAAGGCGGAACGGTCACAGCTGGTAATGCTTCTGGCATCAACGATGAGCGGCAGCAGTTGTTGTCATGAGTTCAGAAAAAGCGAAAAGAGCTAGGCATTCCTGTTTTAGCAACCATAAAAATCCTATGCAAGTGAAGGATTAGATCCGAAAATCATGCGGGTTGCGGACCAATTTATGCTTCTCGTAAAGCACTTGAAAAAGGGTGGCTTTTACAACTGAAGATCTTGATTTGATTGAATCCAATGAAGCATTTGCATCGCAAGCATGTGCTGTTGGTAAGGAGCCAAATCTTGATCCGGAAAAAGTAAACGTAAACGGTGGTGCCATTGCACTTGGTCATCCAATTGAGCATCAGGATGCCGTATTCTGGTTACTTTGTTGCATGAAATGGAAAAACGCGATGCTAAACGTGGTCTTGCAACTCTTTGTATCGGAGGAGGAATGGGCACAGCAGTTATTGTAGAACGTTAAAAAATAATTACCTACTAAATTTAATTTACCATTTGATTTTTACTCTGTAAAACAAATTCTATCTAAGACGTTTATCTTAAATGATTCTTAGTAGAATTTGTTTTTATTTTGAAAATCAAAAAGTCTTAGTATTTTTTTATAACTCTATAAGTTTAACTTATAGAGTTATAAATTAAGATTAAGTAGACGAGAATGGGAAAATGGGATATCATAGCATTGTAAGCTCTTACATTTTTGGTTCAAGTATTTGTTGACACTGTACTTAATATTTCAAATTTTATAAGTAGGAGCATTAGTATGAGTAAAAACTGTTTTACTAGAAGTGAAAAACAGCATCGGCTACATTACGATCAATCGTCTTGAAGCATTAAATGCTTTGAGTTCTCGGGCATTAACTGATCTGAATGATGTTCTTGATCAAGTTGAACAAAGTGAAGAAATCCGTAGTTGTGATTGTAACAGGGCAGGAGAAAAAGGCATTTGTAGCTGGAGCCGATATTAAAGAAATGGACGTGATGTCGCCAATTCAAGCTTTTGAATATATGACATTTGCAAACAATACTTTTACTCGACTTTCTGACTTTACGTCAACCAACAATTGCAGTGCTCAATGGGTATGCACTTGGAGGAGGAATGGAATTAGCACTTTCGACAGATATCCGTATTGGATTTGAAAAAGACAGTTGTTGGCTTTCCAGAAGTTGGCTTTGGGCATTATTCCGGGATTCGCTGGTACTCAACGTATGTCTCGTTTGATTGGAACAAGCCGTACGAAAGAATTGATTTTCACTGCTCGTACAGTGAAAGGTCAAGAAGCCTACGAACTGGGAATTCTAATAAGTTGGTTTCGCGGAAGAGCTGTTAACTCAGCTGAAGAATTGGCTGCTGCCATGATAAAGAATGCACCATTAGCTGTAGAAAAAGCTAAGCATGTCATTCAAGTTGGTTCGAACTTCCACTTAAAAATGCTATCAGACTTGAAACGGAAGCTGAAGCATTGTTGTTCTCACAGAGGACAAAGTAGAAGGGATGCGTGCTTTTGTAGAAAAGCGCAAAGCTGTTTTTAATCGCAAATAGTAGGTGGAGGTAGTGGTATGCACATTGTAACATTACCAGAAGCAATTTCTAAGATTAAATCTAAGGATATGGTTGGTATCTCAGGCTTTTTGGGGTAGGTGAACCATTTTGAACTCATTGAAGAACTGATTCGACAAAATCAACAAAACTTAACAATAGTATCGGTGGTGACTTCACAACCCGGTAAAGAAGTTGGTGTTGGTCGTCTATGCGAAAACCACCAAGTAAAAATACATCGCTGCTCACGTGGGAACTTCGCAGCAGTGCAACATGAATATTTTAGTGGTGATATGGAAGTTGAGTTCACACTACGGGAACTGTGGTAGAACGACTTCACGCTGCGGGTGCTGGTTTGGGAGCTGTCTTGACTCCGGCTGGAGTTGGGACTATTTTTGGAAAAAGATTATGAAAAAAGTAGCTCGCAACGGTAGAGAATATCTGGTTTATGACCCTTTGAAAAATCGATGTTGCTTTGATTAAAGCTACCAAGTCAGATAAATATGGCAATTTATACATTGATGGGACAACTAAAAATATTTCATTGCAGCTGGCTCTTGCAGCTGATACAGTGATTGTTGAAGCCAATGAAATTGTTGAAGTTGGGGAAATTGATCCTAACGATGTATATATTCCCGAATTTTGTAGACTATGTTGTTAAAAGCTTGACTTCTAAAGAACATCATAAAATGATGGGCGACCTCTGGATAGAGACTAAAAATTGGCAGGGGTAAATTAATATGAAATCAAAAGAAATTATAGCAAGACGTGAGCTATTGAATTTAAAGATGGAGATGTCATCAACCTTGGATTTGGTATTCCGAATGCCTCTGCTGATTATATTCCTGAAGGCGTGAATGTTATCCTTCAAGCAGAAAATGGTGCTCTTCGTTTTGGTGAGACACCAACAAAAGAAAACTACAATGCGAATCTGGCCAACTCTGGTGGAGCCCTCCCATTACTCTTTTTACCGGGAGCATCTTTATTTGACCTTCAAACGTCGTTTGCCATTATTCGTGGAGGCCACGTTGATGCTACAGTTTTAGGAGCGTTAGAAGTTAGCCAAGATGGTAGTATTGCAAATTGGATTATCCCCGATAAGTTTGCTCCAGGAATGGGGGGAGCTATGGATCTTCTAGTTGATTCCAAAAGGGTTATCGCGGCCATTCAACATACTACCGTTGACGGCAAATCAAAACTGCTGAAAGAATGCACACTGCCCTTATCAGCTAAAGGAGTTTTTGGATTTGGTCATTACAGAATTAGCAGTATTTGGTTTTCAAGACGGGAAATTCCTTTTGAAAGAATTAGCTCCCGGTGTCTCTTTGGAAGAAGTTCTTGAAAAGACAGAGGGCGAAGTAATCGTATCAGATGACTTAAAAACAATGTCTATCTAGTTAAATTATCAAGCAAATATAGCTACGGTTTGCCATAAAGTGTGTTAGTATATGCTTATAACGAACTTTATCGATGATAAGTTTTTAATCAACCTATTAGCAACTGATCATCTATATTAAAAAAGATCAGTTGCTATTTTATTCCTGACAAATTATATTACAAATATTGAAAGATAGGAGACGATGAACATGGATATTATTCAAATGACTTACTTTTATCAATATCGTCGAATGTGGATGTAATCTTTCGATTGCTGCTAAAAATTCATATTAGTCAATCTGCTTTGAGTCAATTTGTCACAAATTTTGAAGCGACTGAAGGACTGCAGCTTTTAATCGTAGAAATGGAAGATTAGAAAGTCTGACAGAAGCTGGTGGGAAAAATTTATCGTTTTGCTACGGAAATTGTCAATCGTCATGAAGAAATGCAATCCATGATTCATATGGAAGCGCAAAACAAAAAGGAACCATTAACTTAGGGCATTCCTTCTCTGGTTTTGTGTGTTTATTTTGCTAAAGTGCTCTTCCCTAAATTTTTAAAGGATAATCCGCACATTAATATTCAAGTTGTGAGGGAGGAAGCAAGGATTTACGTCAAAAATTTCTTTGAAGGTGATTTAAATTTTGTTTTATTGATTGAGCCGACTAATTTAGATGCTAAAAAGTACTGAGCAATATAGGCTTTCGTTTTGCAGAAATCGAAAAAGATGAATCGTTCAAATAAGCGATTGCGTAATCAATGGAAACGTAGTCAATATGTAGAGACTCATCCTGCAGTAATCTATAATAAGCAAGATTTACGCTGGTTATGCAAAGTCAAAAATTATTTATCAGGAAGTATAAAACTGAAAGGAGAATTATGATACAAGAAGAAATATTTATTTCTATGGAGAAGTCTTTAAAACAAGTAAAAATAGTCTCAGATCTGTATTATTCTTAATGATAATCCCTTTGGTCATGGAAAATCTTAGAAAAAGCTATGGAGGCAAAATCCAGACGCAACTCCGCTAATTCATAGTGATCGCGGCTCACAGTATACATCACGAGAATACCGCATGGTTACTACTCGATATCAGATGACACGCTCTATGTCTAGAGTTGGTAAATGTTATTGATAATGCCCTCATTGAGAGCTTCTTTGGACACTTTTAAAACGGAGTGTTATGATTTGAAGAAGTATAAGACTTTTGAGGAACTTGTTGTTGATATTGATGATTACATCTACTTTTATAATAACGAACGTTTTTCAAGAGTAACAACGGCCTTGCCCTCTTGAAACGAGGAACAAGGCCGTTGTTTAATTTTTATTATTTCATTGTCCACTTTGACAGGGAGCAGTTCAAATCATGAAATGGTTATTTTTCTTTTAATGAACTCTTGTGATATAATGGCAGTATAGAAAAGTGCAATATTTAGATTTCTTTTCTTAATTTACTGAAATTTTAACAGCAAGTTATTGATCTTCATATGGATGGGGAAATGGACCCAGATGATAAAAAGAGAAAGATAACCTTGGTTCTTTTTACAGAGTTGTTTGGTAGTCTAAAATAAGTGGTTCTGTCTGTAACTAAATAACCCGCCTGATTAACAGGGGACTGGGTTGAGCTATTACAAGAAATAGTTATTTAAAAATTGAAAGGATTTAAAATGTGACGTATTTAAAGTAGAGTAAAGTTCCTAAAGTTTATGAGAAGAAAAATAATGATTTTGTTAACAGAAAAATGTTAACGTTTTCATATTGTGTATAAAAATAGTTAGAAAGAAATTTGATTAAATGAAAGATATTTTTAATAAGCGACAACGTTTTTCGATTCGAAAGTTTTCTGTTGGAGTGGCTTTGTACTAATAGGAGTTTCCTTTGTTTGCTCCGACTCAAGGAGTCTTGGCTCTACGAAAAAATAATTTGGCAACAGAGATAGGGGCTAATTCTGAAAGGGAGAGTTCGACCCCTACTGTGGAGAAAAAAGAAGAGGTTCAAAGTTCACCAGAGAATCGAGGTGATATTTCCAGTTCAGCCCCAAAAAGATATTCCAATAAGATCTACAAGAACTACAGAACTTGAGACATCTGAGGGTAAAGAAAATAGGGGAACGGCACAACCGACTTTTGTTTCTGGTAGAGAACGATCTCAGTGCTCCAGAGGTTAGAGCAGCGTCAAATCCTACTAAGATTAAAAATATGAATTGACTGAGGAAGATGCTATCAAATCAGGAATAATCGGTTCAGAAGGTGATAAGTATGATAGCCTATTACTAGATGGACCTGAGTTGAAGCTGAATGATTATACAGATGAGGATGATTCATAGCATAAAGATGAAATCTATATTTATGAAAAATGGGAAAAAGTATGTAGGCTATAACAGTCATCCGTTACTAGAAGATACTGATGGTGATGGTATTATTGATAGTGACGAAAAGTCAGATGAAAAAAATTAAAATGGAATGTAAGTGAACGTGATATGATTATGTTCATGGAATTGTCTTACCGTGACGATAAGTATATTGACAGAGTACTGGATCATAAGAACCCCTTAACAGAAGCAGAGTTATACAAAAAGAAAGGCGAAAGTAAACCACGTTATGAATACATGATGATGAATAGGGAATTGGGGCCTTATTGGGAGAAAAGTTATCATACATATAGTGGACTGATGCTGTGTTATTTGAGACCAAGAGCGATTTCTTATATTTACCAAATGGCACTGCTCAAGTATTAGCATTTCGTGGAACTAGTGATTCTAAAGATATAGGCGCTGATATAACACTTGGAACAGGGAGTAACCCCAAACAGGCGCAAGAAGCAGAAGAAATTATGCGTGAATTAGCTAAAGATAAGAGTATCACCAACCTTTATCTAACTGGACATTCTTTTGGGAGGATATTTGGTTCAGCGCGCCATGGTTGAGGCCTCACCAATTAGCATATTCTAATAACAGAGGTATATCTCCTGAAGAAAAAATTAGATTATAAAAACTTTTTATGAAAAATATATTAAAAAGGGACGACATTCAATGCTCCAAAAGTGAGGACAGGTCTATTCTCATCATCTGCGTTTTTGGCAAAAAGGTTTAGACAGTAATAGCTGAAGTTCGGGAAAATGACACATTATATAGTTAATAACGATTCTACTATAGGAAAAAGTGTCAGTAATGATAGTGATGTTGTTATAAATGTTAGATACAAAAGGAGGGCATAGTTCCTGTTCTTATTTTGAAGCCGATATGATTAATAGACGACCAGAGTTTATTTCTGGGAAACGAATTTCTTAGATGGGATAGGGTTTTCAAAATCCTAAGATTACTACAGCGAAGTCTCTAGAAAAAGTGGGCGAAACTGTTGTATATAGTAAACGCGGAAATGACATCATTAAGTCAACAACTGTTAGGATGAAAGATCCTGATACAGGAAATATTACTGAGAATAAAACTGATGAAATCTTTTAAGAAAAGATGGAGCGAAGGACAAAGTAGAAACAACAGAACTCCCCATCACCTAAGAAATATGTGAAAGATGATACACGCGACAAAGATCAACCAAATGTGGAAGAAGCAGGACAAGCAGGTTCAAGCACTATCACAACAACATATAGTGTTGATCCTACTACAGGCGCTATTACAGAAACAGTAGGAAAACCAGTAGTAGTAAATCCAACAGCAACAATTGTCAAAGTCGCAGCGAAGGACAAAGTAGTAGAAACACCAATTGAACCTGAAGTTGAGTATGTTAGAGATGGTGAAAAAGACTTCGGTACACCAGATGAGCGTACTGAGGGTGAAAAAGGTAAAACAGTTACTACAACCACTTACGATGTAGATCCAAACGACGGTCATATCACAGAATACGTTGATAACCCAGTCGTCACCCCAGCAGGTAAGACAATCGTTAAAGTAGGAGCTAAAACTAAGGTTGAACAATCTAAAGATTCTGAAGGTCGCGATGTGATTGATACCACTACCTATGAAGTTGATTCAAAAACAGGTAAGGTAACTCCAACAACCGTTCGAACTTATGGGAAAACGAAAGAACCAACAGTTGAGAAGAGAGTAGTACCATCTCCAGTAGTTTACGAAAAAGATGATACGAAAGAAAAAGGTACAGCCCCAACTACTGTTAAAGGTGAAGATGGTGAAGACACTATCACAACAACTTACACTGTGGACACTAATACTGGAAAGATTATAGTAAGTGAAGGTAAACCAGTTCGTACGAAAGAACCAACGAATACTATTGTCAAAGTTCCAGCGAAGGATAAAGTAGAAACAACAGAACTCCCATCACCTAAGAAATATGTGAAAGATGATACACGCGACAAAGATCAACCAAATGTGGAAGAAGCAGGACAAGCAGGTTCAAGCACTACCACAACAACATATAGTGTTGATCCTACTACAGGCGCTATTACAGAAATAGTAGGAAAACCAGTAGTAGTAAATCCAACAGCAACAATTGTCAAAGTCGCAGCGAAGGACAAAGTAGTAGAAACACCGATTGAACCAGAAGTTGAGTATGTTAGAGATGGTGAAAAAGACTTCGGTACACCAGATGAGCGTACTGAGGGTAAAAAAGGTAAAACAGCTACTACAACCACTTACGATGTAGATCCAAACGACGGTCATATCACAGAACACGTTGGCAACCCAGACGTCACCCCAGCAGGTAAGACAATTGTTAAAGTTGGTGCGAAAACTAAGGTTGAACAATCTAAAGATTCTGAAGGTCGCGATGTGATTGATACCACTACCTATGAAGTTGATCCAAAAACAGGTAGGGTAACTCCAACAACTGTTCGAACTTATGGGAAAACGAAAGCACCAACAGTTGAGAAGAGAGTAGTACCATCACCTATTGTCTATGAAAAAGATGATACGAAAGAAAAAGGTACAGCCCCAACTACTGTTAAAGGTGAAGATGGTGAAGACACTATCACAACTATTTACACTGTGGATCCTAATACAGGAAAGATTACAGCAAGTGAAGGTAAACCAGTTCGTACGAAAGCACCAACGAATACTATTGTCAAAGTCGCAGCGAAGGATAAAGTAGAAAAAACAGAACTCCCATCACCTAAGAAATATGTGAAAGATGATACACGCGACAAAGATCAACCAAATGTGGAAGAAGCAGGACAAGCAGGTTCAAGCACTATCACAACAACATATAGTGTTGATCCTACTACAGGCGCTATTACAGAAACAGTAGGAAAACCAGTAGTAGTGAATCCAACAGCAACAATTGTCAAAGTCGCAGCGAAGGACAAAGTAGTAGAAACCCCAATTGAACCTGAAGTTGAGTATGTTAGAGATGGTGAAAAAGACTTTAGTACACCAGCTCAGCGTACTGAGGGTAAAAAGGGTAAAACAGCTACTACAACTACTTATGATGTAAATCCAAACGACGGTCATATCACAGAACACATTGGCAACCCAGACGTCACCCCAGCAGGTAAGACAATCGTTAAAGTAGGAGCTAAAACTAAGGTTGAACAATCTAAAGATTCTGAAGGTCGCGATGTGATTGATACCACTACCTATGAAGTTGATTCAAAAACAGGTGAGGTAACTCCAACCACCGTTCGAACTTATGGAACAATGAAAGAACCAAAAGTGAGTTAGAACAAGATCCCAAGACAGGTGAAGTTACAGTAACACCGAAGAAACCAGATGGCTCAACATACCCACCAGGAACTACGGTAGAAATCCCAGGTAAAGGTGGCAACCCAATCACAGTTACAATCGGTGAAGACGGTAAAGGTAAAGTACCAAACAGTGATCTACCAGACGTAGAAAAACCAGGTACAGGTAAGATTACTGAGCCAGGTAAACCAGCTGTGGAGGTTCCAGTAGAAAATCCAGCTAAGGTAACAATTTCTGAAAAATGCGTGAACTACCTGGTCCAATCACTTTACCAGAATTAGCTATTGAGGTTCGATGGATTGATGAATCTGGAAATGTATTGAAATCATCCCTTAAGACAGGAAATGAAAAGGATGCTGAACATGGATCAATTCCAGGATATGAATTTGTATGAACTGTGATTGATGAAAATGAACCAGTAATTACCTACATTTTTCAAAAAGCAAGTTCAAATACACCCAAATACAATTCCAGTCACCCAGTCACACCTGATACTAATGGAAATTTTGGTCATGATACACCTGCGCCAACAACCCAATTCCAAAATGCAGTTATCCGAATGCAAATCATGAAGATACTACAGATGCTAGTTGATAATGGAGTTAAATCAAATGATTCTCAAAATGTGATTGCTAAGATTTGGAACAGAGTCAAGTATGACTCTTTGCATCTTTAGGGCTTCTTGGTATGCTAAGTAGCCTTGGACTTGCGTTTGAAAGAAAGTAAAGACTAAAATAAAAATTTAGGTCAAATATGAACTATTCATTGTTAGTGGACAATGAATAAAGAAGATTAAACAACGGCTTTGTTCCTCACTTTAAGAAGCACAAGGTCGTTGTTTTATTCTTGAAAAAGGAGACATCAGTATTCGTACCAACCTCCTCTCAAAAATATTGTATGTCTTTAATCCTAGTGCTCAGTTTTGAAAATGTTCCTCAAAAGTTCTCAATCGGTGAGACGATTAGTACACTTACCAATCTGCTATATATAGTGTCATCTGATATTGAACAATTACTATCCGTTATCCTCTAGAAATGTGTTGCAATCAACAAACATTATGAAATAACTCATACGATAAGCAACAATAGATTTATTCTACAGAGAGGAAAAATCTTTCTGTTTCACCCAAATGAACTACTATATTAACATCTTGTAAATAATCGAATATATTTTGCGCTTTATTTGAGGGCTGACGGGCTTTTATGGTTGCTTAAATAAATTGAAAAATGATATAATCAGCTGTAATAGCTGTAATAGCTGCAATAGCTGTAATAGCTGCAATAGCTGCAATAGCTCGTAATAGCTGTAACGTAGCTGCAATAGCTGTAATAGCTGTACTAGCTGTAATAGCTGCATGTAATAGCTGTAATAGCTGTAATAGCTGTAATAGCTGTAATAGCTGTAATAGCTGTGATGTGTAAAAATTGCTCATAAGGGTGATTTTTATTGTTTTATTCCCGGAGGGAATAATGCTTTCTCATTTTGATTTGGTGCTTTAATATAAGGAGGAGCGATGGATCAAATTCACAATTCACTAGGTAGAGTAAAGCGTGGTGCAACGAAAAGTTTTGCGCTTCTATTCGTAAGTATAGTTTCGGTGCGGCTTCAGTTGCTGTTGCAGCACTGATGTTTTTAGGTGCGCGCGTCGTTAGTGCGGATAGCGTAACACCTGTCGACCAACCTCATGTAGAGGCTTCAACCCAAGATACTAGTCCGCCAGCATCGCAGGATAAGGGAAGAGCCTGCTAGTTCTGTAAAAAGTGGATACAACTGTTGTAAGTCAGCCTAGTGGGCACAGATCAAAGACCTGCTCCACGTCAAGGAAGCTGCTAATACAGATCTTTGGTTGCTGCCAAGGAAGAACTTGTTAAGGCTGAACAAACTCTTGCTAATTCAAAAGTGAGTCAAGAAGAAGTGGATGCTTTTCGGTAGCTCGCTTGACCAATGTTTTGGACCAGCTACGAGCAGTGAAACCCTCAAGTCAAAGAAGAGGAGAAAACGATAGAAGTGCACAGGAAGCAACTCCAGAAATCAAGCCAGAAGTAGCGAAGCCAACTTCAGAAATTTCAGCTAAGTCTGAGGAAACTTCAGAAAATACTAATGCTGAGCAACTGGAAAAAGCCAGCTAGTCTCAAATTATCTATTGAACGTTTGAGCAGACTATTGCCCAAACGCCTGAGAATGACTTGACACGTGAAATCTTGGAGAAAGCTTATCGCCCAGTTGCTGTAGCCAAGTCTGCATTTGGTGGTAGAAGTTAGCTTCGTGATGTTGAGGATATGAATCGTGTCATCAAACGTAACGAAAGTTCTGTTATGATCGCACGCAATCGTTTGACTTCAGGTTCTCATGATCCACGTAATGGTCAAAGTATGGATCGAGGTTCTAATCTAAGATCTGTACCAATAGATAAAACTACAAAACGTGGACAACTTGGAATCGTTGTAGCAGATTCTGGATTTGTTACAGGATATGCAACGCCATCTTCAACAATTGAAATTAAGAAAAATGGTCAGACATTGGTAACTTCAACGCTTGATGATTCAGGAGAATTCAAGTTAAATGCTCCTGGGATTAAAGTTGGAGATACAGTTACATTGGTAGTGAATGGAGAAACTGTCGCTACTGAAGTTGTAAGCGAAGCGCATACAATTTCCTTCAATGATAGCTCTAGCCTATATTAAAACAAGTTGATGGATATACAGCAGCGGGAATCTGATGTGGAAATCACCGTAGGAGGACAAAAATATAAAACGAAGTCACAATCTAATGGATACTTTATCGTTGACGTTGATCCTAAACCTCAATGGTGGAAAATGCAGAGTCACAGCTGTAGTAACTAAAGATGGGAAAGTAGTTGGTCGTGAACGAGTATTGTTCGTGCAACAAAAGTCACAGACTCTGGTGTTAGCTGGACTGAAAATCCTGATGATTGATTACTCAGAGCGAGATGTATATTCACCGGATACTAAGCAGTATGCTTTTCGTAAGTAAAGGAAAAAGCTAATCAAGCTTTATGATAACATCTGTGGTATCGTGAGATGCGTATTGAAGAAAAATGGTAGCAAGTATTATTACTGGATTGTAGACTCAGGTCCAGCGGCAAATGCGCAGGCAGGATTGTCTAAAAATCTCACTTGCAATTCCACGTACGGTTGGAGATCCGTATGATTTTACTTATACCCAAATTAAAAAGGTAAACAGGAATCTTATAAAAATATCCCACTGCTTCAGCGTGGGAGTATGACCACCTACATTCCGTGCTTATGTGAAAGATGGAGAGAACGTTCTGGATCAACTTGTGCCGAAAATGTAGATGCTTGATGGATTATATAGAACCATCAAATGGATGGCAGAAGAATATTTATCGTAAACATAGCAAAAGATGGTACAGAGCCCTAATGAAGATGCATTCCTCGAGTCCTGGATATGTTAGGTATCAAGAAAGACGGTCTTGAATACAATGTTGTTCGTGGAGTTATCGAGGATAGACTGAACGTGACTGCTGGGGAACCGTACACTATGACTTTCAAAACAAAAAGTTTTAGAAGGTGATGATTTGGATCAAAGTATTATGTCGGATTGGGTTAAAAAGATAAAAAGCAATCCCATGTTATCAGAGATTAAAGAACGTTTAGCTAATGATCCGTATCTCGCCTGATGGAGGGTATACAACGGAGGAAAAATTCGGTATAAAGAAGGTCAAACGCTATCATCGGTACGTTGCCATTGGAACCGAGAGAAGCAACCAATTTCAATCTCAAACCAGTATCTAAAGAGCAAACTACTAAAGAGGAGTTGTTCCAGATGCTATTAAGAGTATTGAAAAATACTCGATAAATTGCCAAAAGGTACAACTTATCGTTGGTTTAAAAGATCCTGATGTATCGAAAGTTACTGAGCCAGGAAACCCTGTTTATGGTACGGTAGAAGTAGTAATACCACAACGTGGTAGGTTTCTTTGTAGATGCGGCGGTAGATGTTATAGAGGACAAACCCCAAACACCAGTAGCAACAGCTAAGGATAATGGTGATGTTACAGGTAAACCACAAGATCCAGCAAAAGTAGATAAGATTACGGTAAGCTATACAGGAGAAGATGATGCTCCGAAAACAGTTGTAGGAACCAAAAGGAACCAACGGCAATGGACTGTGAATATCCAGATGCAAATTGATGAAAATACTGGAGAAATCACACAATCCCTGCAGATAAAGTAAAAGACTGACAGAAGTTACTGCAGTTACGAAGAATGGAAATGGTGCGGATTCAGATCCAGCAAAAGCAATTGCAAAAGACGTAACAGGTCCAACAATCACAGCGGAAAGCGCAACAGTAACTAAAAACGAACCAATTACACCAATCCCAGTAACAGCTGTAGATAATACAGGTGGAGTTGAATGCGTGATAATAATCCAATAGAAGTAACAGGATTACCAACAGGATTAACTTATGCGAATAATCAAATTGCAGGAACACCAACAGCAGGAAAAGGTGATTACCTTGTAACGATTACAGCGTATGATAAAAACAATACGCCATCAACAAAAACAATAAAAATCACTGTTCAGGATCAATTAGCAGGAACAGCAACAGGAAAAACTGTCCCAGAAAAAACACCAGTACCAGCGAATACTAAGGTAGTAACACCAAACAAACCAGGCACAACGATTTCAGTAGATGGTCCAGCAATGGTTTAACAGTGATAACGGCGGAAATCTAGTAGAACACCAACCGTCACAGATTGGGGACCAAAAAGAGAAGAAAAACGTAGAGATTCCAGTTAAACTAAAAAATGGCACAGAAGAAAACTGTAGTCAAAGTCCCTGTAAACTATCCAAAGAGATACAGATGGAGATGGAACTCCAGATAAAGTTGATTCGGATGATGATAACGATGGAATTCCAGATACAGAAGATGCAACCCAAAAGTAGTGGATAAATTAATAGGAACAGTAACAGGAAAAACTGTCCCAGAAAAACACCAGTACCAGCAAATACTAAGGTAGTAACACCAAACAAACCAGGTACAACGATTACAACAGATAAACCAGTAAATGGTTTAACAGTGGATAACGGCGGAAATCTAGTAGGAACACCAACCGTCACAGATTGGGGACCAAAAGAAGAAGAACGCACAGTAGAGATTCCAGTTAAACTGAAACGTGGCACAGAAGAAACTGTAGTCAAAGTTCCAGTTAAAATTCAACGCGATACAGATGGAGACGGTATTCCAGATGTTAAGGATCCAGACGATGACAACGATGGAATTCCAGACAAGGATGATGCAAATCCAAAAGTAGCGGATAAATTAACAGGAACAGTAACAGGAAAAACTGTCCCAGAAAAAACACCAGTACCAGCAAATACTAAGGTAGTCACACCAAACAAACCAGGTACAACGATTTCAGTAGATGGTCCAGTAAATGGTTTAACAGTGGATAACGGCGGAAATCTAGTAGGAACACCAACCGTCACAGATTGGGGACCAAAAGAAGAAGAACGCACAGTAGAGATTCCAGTTAAACTGAAACGTGGCACAGAAGAAACTGTAGTCAAAGTTCCAGTTAAAATTCAACGCGATACAGATGGAGACGGTATTCCAGATGTGTAAGGATCCAGACGATGACAACGATGGAATTCAGACAAGGATGAAGAGAAAAACGAACAGATCCTAAGACACCAACAACTCAAACTCCTACAATTGAAATTACTCGTCAAACTAAATGGAGATGCGATAGTAACGCCTAAGAAAACCAGATGGAAAACCATACCCATCAGGTAGCAAGGTAGTGATTCCAGGAGAAAATGGAACACCAATCACAGTAACAATCGGTGACAATGGATCAGAGAAGTACCAAATGACAACCTTCCTCAAGAAAGATGTCCCAGGTACAGGAACAGTAACAGAACCCTAACAAGAAACCATCATACCAGTAGATGTAACAACACCAGCTCAAGACACCAACAATAGATGTAGAACGAGATCCCTAAGACAGGTGATGTTACAGTAACACCGAAGAAAACCAGATGGATCAACATTCCCACCAGGAACTACGTAGAAACCTAGGTGAAAAATGGCAACCCAATCACTGTTACAATCGGTAAAGACGGTAAAGGTAAAGTACCAAATGATAATCTTCCTAAGAAAGATGTCCCAGGTACAGGTAAGATTACTGAACCAGGTAAACCAACAGAGGAAGTTCCTAATGTAACAACTCCAGCTAAATTCACACCAGAAACACCAGTAACTGAAAAACCAGTTGAGATTGAAATTACTCAAACCAAAATGGAGATGCGATAGTAATGCCTAAGAAAACCAGATGGACAAACCATACCCATCAGGTAGCAAGGTAGTGATTCCAGGAGAAAATGGAACACCAATCACAGTAACAATCGGTGACAACGGATCGAGAAGTACCAAAATGACAACCTTCCTAAGAAAGATGTCCCAGGTACAGGAACAGTAACAGAACCTGAACAAGAAACCATCACAACCAGTAGATGTAACAACACCAGCTCGTAAGACACCAACAATAGATGTAGAACGAGATCCTAAGACAGGTGATGTTACAGTAACACCGAAGAAACCAGATGGATCAACATTCCCACCAGGAACTAAGGTAGAAATCCCAGGTGAAAATGGCAACCCAATCACTGTTGTAATCGGTAAAGACGGTAAAGGGTAAAGTACCAAATGATAATCTTCCTAAGAAAGATGTCCCAGGTACAGGTAAGATTACTGAACCAGGTAAACCAACAGAGGAAGTTCCTAATGTAACAACTCCAGCTAAATTCACACCAGAAACACCAGTAACTGAAAAACCAGTTGAGATTGAAATTACTCGTAAACCAAATGGAGATGCGATAGTAACGTCTTAAGAAACCAGATGGAAAAACCATACCCATCAGGTAGCAAGGTAGTGATTCCAGGAGAAAAATGGAAACACCAATCACAGTAACAATCGGTGACAACGGATCAGAGAAGTACCAAATGACAACCTTCCTAAGAAAGATGTCCCAGGTACAGGAACAGTAACAGAACCCGAACAAGAAACCATCATAAACCAGTAGATGTAACAACACCCAGCTCGTAAGACACCAACAATAGATGTGAACGAGATCCTAAGACAGGTGATGTTACAGTAACACTGAAGAAACCAGATGGATCAACATTCTCACCAGGAACTAAGGTAGAAATCCCAGGTGAAAATGGCAAACCCAATCACTGTTACAATCGGTAAAGACGGTAAAGGTAAAGTACCAAATGATAATCTTCCTAAGAAAGATGTCCCAGGTACAGGTAAGATTACTGAACCAGGTAAACCAACAGAGGAAGTTCCCTAATGCAACAACTCCAGCCAAATTCACACCAGAAACACCAGTAACTGAAAAACCAGTTGAGATTGAAATTACTCAAACCAAATGGAGATGCGATAGTAACGTCTAAGAAACCAGATGGTAACCATACCCATCAGGTAGCAAGGTAGTGATTCCAGGAGAAATGAACACCAATCACAGTAACAATCGGTGACAATGGATCAGGAGAAGTACCAAATGACAACCTTCCTAAGAAAGATGTCCCAGGTACAGGAACAGTAACAGAACCTAACAAGAAACCATCACAACCAGTAGATGTAACAACACCAGCTCGTAAGACACCAACAATAGATGTAGAACGAGATCCTAAGACAGGTGATGTTACAGTAACACCGAAGAAACCAGATGGATCAACATTCTCACCAGGAACTACAGTAGAAACCTAGGTGAAAATGGCAACCCAATCACTGTTACAATCGGTAAAGACGGTAAAGGTAAAGTACCAAATGATAATCTTCCTAAGAAAGATGTCCCAGGTACAGGTAAGATTACTGAACCAGGTAAACCAACAGAGGAAGTTCCTAATGTAACAACTCCAGCTAAATTCACACCAGAAACACCAGTAACTGAAAAACCAGTTGAGATTGAAATTACTCGTAAACCAAATGGAGATGCGATAGTAACGCCTAAGAAACCAGATGGAAAACCATACCCATCAGGTAGCAAGGTAGTGATTCCAGGAGAAAATGGAACACCAATCACAGTAACAATCGGTGACAACGGATCAGGAGAAGTACCAAATGACAACCTTCCTAAGAAAGATGTCCCAGGTACAGGAACAGTAACAGAACCTAACAAGAAACCATCACAACCAGTAGATGTAACAACACCAGCTCGTAAGACACCAACAATAGATGTAGAACGAGATCCTAAGACAGGTGATGTTACAGTAACACCGAAGAAACCAGATGGATCAACATTCCCACCAGGAACTAAGGTAGAAATCCCAGGTGAAAATGGCAACCCAATCACTGTTACAATCGGTAAAGACGGTAAAGGTAAAGTACCAAATGATAATCTTCCTAAGAAAGATGTCCCAGGTACAGGTAAGATTACTGAACCAGGTAAACCAACAGAGGAAGTTCCTAATGTAACAACTCCAGCTAAATTCACACCAGAAACACCAGTAACTGAAAAACCAGTTGAGATTGAAATTACTCGTAAACCAAATGGAGATGCGATAGTAACGCCTAAGAAACCAGATGGAAAACCATACCCATCAGGTAGCAAGGTAGTGATTCCAGGAGAAAATGGAACACCAATCACAGTAACAATCGGTGACAATGGATCAGGAGAAGTACCAAATGACAACCTTCCTAAGAAAGATGTCCCAGGTACAGGAACAGTAACCGAACCGAACAAGAAACCATCACAACCAGTAGATGTAACAACACCAGCTCGTAAGACACCAACAATAGATGTAGAACGAGATCCTAAGACAGTGATGTTATAGTAACACCGAAGAAACTAGATGGATCAACATTCCCACCAGGAACTAAGGTAGAAATCCCAGGTGAAAATGGCAACACCAATCACTGTTACAATCGGTAAAAGACGGTAAAGGTAGTACCAAATGATAATCTTCCTAAGAAAGATGTCCTAGGTACAGGTAAGATTACTGAACCAGGTAAACCAACAGAGGAAGTTCCAATGTAACAACTCCAGCTAAATTCACACCAGAAACACCAGTAACTGAAAAACCAGTTGAGATTGAAATACTGCAAAACCAAATGGAGATGCGATAGTAACGCCTAAGAAACCAGATGTTCAAACATACCCATCAGGTAGCAAGGTAGTGATTCCAGGAGAAAATGGAAACACCAATCACAGTAACAATCGGTGACAATGATCAGAGAAGTACCAAATGACAACCTTTCCTAAGAAAGATGTCCCAGGGTACAGGAACAGTAACTCGAACCGAACAAGAAACCATCATAACCAGTAGATGTAACAACACCAGCTCGTAAGACACCAACAATAGATGTAGAACGAGATCCTAAGACAGGTGATGTTACAGTACACTCGAAGAAACCAGATGGGATCAACATTCCCACCAGGAACTAAGGTAGAAATCCTAGGTGAAAATGGAACACCAATCACTGTTACAATCGGTAAAGACGGTAAAGGTAAAGTACCAAATGATAATCTTCCCAAGAAAGATGTCCCAGGTACAGGTAAGATTACTGGAACCAGGTAAACCAACAGAGGAAGTTCCTAAACGTAACAACTCCAGCTAAGGTAACACTAGTTGCAGTTATCCGAATGTAAATCACGAAGATACTACAGCTACTATTGATAATGGAGCTAAGTCAAATGATTCTCAAAAAGCATTGCAAATACTGGTACTGAATCAAATGCGACTCTTGCATCTCTAGGTCTCTGGTATTCTAGGTGGTCTCTGGACTGCTCTTGAAAGAAAAAGAAGACTAAAAATTTGAATCAAATGAACATTCATTCTGTTGTATATGAAAAAATTCAGATTGGTTCTGGGAATCGTTAGTCATACAGAATGATTAGATAGAGAAAGCGAACAATGCTAGGATTTTGTTAAACGGAATTCTAAGTATTGTTCGCTTTTGTGTATAATAAATACTATGCAGAAAAAACCGACATCAGCTTATGTGCATATTCCGTTTTGCACACAGATTTGTTATTATTGTGACTTTTCAAAAGTCTTTATTAAAAATCAGCCAGTAGACAGCTATTTAGAGCATCTACTGCAAGAGTTTCATTCTTATGATATTCAGCAGTTGACAACTCTATATAGGAGGTGGGACACCAACAGCCTTGTCTGCTCCACAATTGGAAGTTTTGTTAGACGGATTGACAAAAATTAGATTTTGTCTCTCTTAGAAGAGTTAACTCATAGAGTGCCAATCCTGGTGATCTTGATACTGATAAAATTGCTGTTCTGAAAAATTCTGCAGTCAATCGTGTTTCCTTAGGAGTTCAGACCTTTGATAATAAAATGCTGAAAAAGATTGGACGCAGCCACTTGGAAAAGGATATCTATGAGAACATTGACCGTCTTAAACTAGCAGGATTTGACAATATTTCACTGATTTGATTTACGCTTCCCTGGCCAGACCATGGACCAGGTTAAGACAATGTCGCAAAGGCAATTGCCCTTGATATTCCCTCATGAGTCTCTATAGCTTGATTTTTGGGAAAATCATACGGTCTTTATGAATCGCATGAGACGGGGAAATTACTATCCCTAAAGAAGAAGTAGAAGCTGAGATGTTTGGGTACATCATTGCAGAACCAGAACGAGCTGGATTTGAGCACTATGAAATTTCTAATTTTTCTAAGCCTGGCTTTGAAAGTCGTCATCATCTATGTACTGGGATAATGCCGAATATTATGGAATCGGTGCGGGGGCGTCTGGCTATGTAGATGGTGTACGCTATAAAAATCATGGACCGATCCGCCATTATTTAAATGCAGTAGAAGAGGGGAATGCTCGTATCAATGAGGAGCACCTGAGTCAAAGGGAACAAATGGAAGAAGAGATGTTTCTTGGCCTTCGCAAGAAGTCAGGAGTTTCCATGGCACGATTTGAAGAAAAATTTGCTACTTCTTTTGAAGAGTTGTATGGGCAAGTTGTGAGAGATTTGTGTCATCAAGGTTTTTTACAAGTAGAAGATCAACAAATTCGCATGACAAAGAAAGGTCTCTTTTAGGAGATACAGTAGCAGAAAGATTTATATTGGAGTAGAATTATGGGTTTAACTTATCAAATGAAGATGAAAATTCCTTTTGATATGGCTGACATGAATGGTCATATCAAGCTACCAGATGTGATTTTGTTGTCCCTCCAGGTATCAGGAATGCAGTCAATTGAACTGGGGGTGAGTGACAAGGATGTTTTAGAACAGTATAATCTGGTCTGGATCATCACGGACTATGATATTGATGTAGTTCGTTTGCCTCGCTTTGCTGAGGAAAATCACCATTGAAACAGAAGCATTGACTTATAATCGACTCTTTTGCTACCGTCGCTTTACCATTTATGATGGAGCTGGTCAGAGATCGTTCATATGGTAGCTACCTTTGTCCTTGCGGATCGTGAAAGTCGAAAAGGTTCATCCTGTAGTACCAGAAATTGCTCGCCCTTATCAATCTGAGTTTTCAAGAAACTGGTCCGTAGGGGCCAAAATATACAGAGAGCTGGAAGAAGCGATAAGCAAGGACTACCACGTCTCACTAGTCTAAGTGGTAAGAGTTTGTAGAATCAGAAAAATTCAATATTTATGATGTTTAGTAACTTAGAGAGTTGATTAATCAACTCTGTTTGTTTAAACAAGTAGGAAGGGAGACGTATTGATGAAATATAAAAACCTTTTATTACTAGTTTTTCCAAGAAATTAAGTCACATTATTTCAGTATTGACTATCCAAATATTTATTAAAGTATAAATGAAGAGTGATAGCTATGGAAAAATATTTTTATGAACAGTTGATAAAGAGGAACCATTAGGGTTTTTATTGACCCGTTCACTGATTTAGGAGAATTTGATCGATTTCCAGCTAAAGTTCAAAAAGTCCAGTAAGAGAATTAGTAAATAAGTATTCAGGTGAACGCTATAGCCTACAATGGCAAAAAGAAAATAGAAGAGATGAGAAGCCTCACATTCAATATCAGATAAGTATTAGAGTAGATGATACAGAAAATACTTTTTGAAACAAAAGTTGAAAGCAACTGATAAAGAGAGTTTTGAAGAAGATGTCATAACATACCTTAAATTGGGCTTTCGTTTTGCAGAAATCGAAAAAGATGAATCGTTCAAATAAGCGATTGCGTAATCAATGGAAACGTAGTCAATATGTAGAGACTCATCCTGCAGTAATCTATAATAAGCAAGATTTACAAGCTACGTAGTAAAGTCAAAAATTATTTAATCAGGAAGTATAAAACTGAAAGGAGAATTATGATACAAGAAGAAATATTTTATTTCATGGAGAAGTCTTTAAAACAAGTAAAAATAGTCTAGATCTGTATTATTCTTAATGATAATCCCTTGGTCATGAAAATCTTAGAAAAGCTATGGAGGCAAATCCAGACGCAACTCGCTAATTCATAGTGATCGCTGGCTCACAGTATACATCACGAGAATACCGCATGATTACTACTCGATATCAGATGACACGCGCTCTATGTCTCAGAGTTGGTAAATGTTATTGATAATGCCCTATTGAGAGCTTCTTTGGACACTTTAAAAACGGAGTGTTATAGGATTTGAAGAAGTATAAGACTTTTTGAGGAACTTGTTGCTGATATTGATGATTACATCTACTTTTATAATAACGAACGTTTTCAAGAGTGCATAACGACCTTGCCCTCTTGAAAATGAGAACAAGGCCGTTGCTTAATTTTTATTATTTCATTGTCCACTTGACAGGGAGCAGTCTATTTTGCTGTGTTTTTATTCATTGTTTTATATTTTTGTTAAAAATTGGAAGAAAAGAATTCAAAATGATATTAATTTATTTGATTTAAATAGTTATAGGAAGAGTTTCGAGTTGTTTTACAAAATGATGTAATGTTTAACGACACTGTGATTTTCAATATAGATTTAACTCATAGCCATTCTATGGAGGATGTCATTTCTGCAGCAAGCTTTAGCTGAATTAGATATGAGATTAATAATAGCCTATGGGATACTATACTAGTATTGAGGATAATGGTAATAATTTATCAGGTGGGCAAAGGCAACGCTTAGCAATAGCTTCGAGCCATTTTGCAAAAATCCAGATTATGATTTTTGATGAAGGTACTGGTCAATTGGACACTATAACAGAGAAGAAAATAATGGATAATTTGAAAACATAAAGGAATTACCCAAATTTTTGATAACTCATAGACTATCTAACGCTCAGGAACATGATAATATTGTTGTGGATAACGGTAAAATCATAGATAGCGGAAAAACATGATGAGTTATGTGGTAAAGAAGGTATATAAAAGGCTTTTTGAAACCTCATATAATTAATTTTGATTAGGTTTTTATGAGTCTGTACAAAAAGTCTCGAAAAAGCAGAACACGCATAATATCAAGAATCACAAAAACCTTGATACTATGCGTTTTATTGTGGAAGCTTTTACTTAATTTTCTACTGAAAATTTAGTTTTAGACCATACTTTTTTCTTGTGATAAAAGCTCCAAGCTTTATCTGGTATGCTTGACCTAGTTTTTATAGAAAGAAGGTCTAAGATGTTAACAAAGTCAAAACTAAAGCCTTAATTAGTGTTGGAGCAGTGGCTGCAACTAGCTTTATTCTCATGATGGATATACTGCTGGTCAACATTCTACTGCTAAACAAAAGTCGCAAAGAAATCGAATTGGCTGCAGCTAAACTTGTAGAGGACAAACAAGCAGAAGATAAAAGCAAGTATTTTGTCATCAGATACTGTAAAAGAATTTTTGACACAGTACTATACGAAAGAAAAAGCTAGGGAAAAATAATACACGTATTCAACCTTATATGACTGAATCAGCTTATTCTCAAGAATTGTCAAGTCAAAATGATGCCATGAACCAAGTGTATAAGGACTATATTTTGGATTATCATTTTGAAAAAGCTGATATCTTTGTCAATCAGACTACGAATCAAGCTATTGCCATGGTGTCTTATAATGTAACCTATGTATCTGATTTAAAGAATGCCAACCAATCAAAGACTAATCAGACAGAAACAAGAACAGTTAGTTGTCCTATTCTAAAACTACCTGGTAAGTTATTGGTCAATCAAGTACAGGTTTGGAAATCTGGCTTAGATGATTTAGATAAGGCAACTCCAAAAACTTTAGAAGAATCATCATCTGTTCCATCACTGCCAAATACTACGACAAAATGATGATGTTTTATGAATATAGAGGAATGTAAGCAAATCTCAATTTTTGATGTAGCAAGTCGTTTAGGTATCTCCTTTAAACAAGTTTCTAGCAGTGTCTATGAACATCCTGAACACGATTCATTCCGGATTTTTTTCGAGTACCAATACTTTTTAAAATGGTTTTCAAGAGATATTCAAGGTGATGTCATTGATTTTGTTCGACTTGTTAAGGGAATTTCTTTTAAAGAAGCTCTAGCTTTTCTTTCTGAAGAACCTTTTCAAAAAGAAGCTGCTCAAGAAAAAAGAGAGAGACCATTTTATTATCCTTTAAAGAGAGTAGAAGATTCTAACTGTCGTTTGGCCAGATATTATTTAACAGAATGTAGAGGAATTTCAGAAGAAATCGTACAAAAGATGATTCAACAAGGTTTGATAGCACAAGCCAGTTGGAAAACAAATGAAACAGTTGAACCTGTTATTGTTTTTAAAAGCTTTTGATCATCGTCACAAGCTGCAGGCAGCAAGCTTACAAGGGATTTATAAGAATCAGTCTCTTCCAAGAGAGAGGTTGAAAACGATTCCAAAAGGAAGCCATGGACATGTTGGAATATCCTTTGATATTGGTAAACCAAATAGACTGGTCTTTTGTGAATCGTTTATCGACTTGATGAGCTATTACGAACTTCATCAACAAAGTCTATCAGATGTTCGTTTGGTATCTATGGAAGGATTAAAAAGGTCTGTTGTTGCTTATCAAACTTTACGACTGATAGCTGAAGAAAATCAGAAATTGGAATTTTTAGATACAGTAATACCTTCAAAGTTATTGCCTTTAATCAATACAATTCGTGATACCACCAGCTATTTTGATAATCATCCTGATTTATTGACACTGGCGGTAGATTGTGATGATGCAGGTAAAAGATTTTTCTGATAAGTTATCTCAGATCAGGATTTCTGTTTTACTGGATTTACCTGATAATGAATCTGGGAAAGAAAAAAGTAGACTGGAACGATATTCTTCAGAGAAAAAGAAATCAGATTTTACAAATTTGATGACTTGAGACTGCAAAAGAGACATTGAGGAATCAACTAGTAAGACAAAACCTCTCAATGTTTACAATTGTGATAACAAAAATCAAGATGTTTTAGCTAATATTAGAATGAAGGAGGATCGTATATGACCATAATCGAGCGCTTAGAAGAAAAGGTCACTAGGCAAGAAAGCAAGGTAGCAAGAGAGATGAAAAACTAGCTGCTTACAGAGAGCAACTGAGACAGCGATGTTTATGACGTTCAAAAAGGCGTCAAAGCATTAGTCACATGAGTTTTTGAAGAAGCTTTTGACCATGCCTTTTGGTAAAGAAAAGACAATTGATGATTCTGAATTTAGAAAGGATGAAATGAGGAATGACAAAAGATTGGAATTTTAATCAACCATTAGAAAGTAAATCAGAAAAATCAAGAAGATCCAGATAAAATTGCGGCCTTATTTGGAAATCATCAAGGAGGTAATGATGTAAATTATGAAGCAGCTTTTTCAAAAGCGAAAAACAAGCACCTGTGACAGAATCAAATCCTAGTTCTAAACCCAAAAGTTACAGAGGTTAGAACAGGAAAAGAGACAGATATTACTACAAGTTATCAGCAACATCTTAAAAGACTGATTGCAGATAACAATAGCGATATTCAAAGCAGCCAAAAGAAAATTGAAGAGCTACATACGTTGATCGACACAAAGAATAAAGACAATAAGAAATTGCAGTCCATTTATGATGCGATTTCGAATTACACTAAGCAGTCCTGATAGGCTGCTTTTTGAGAGGTTATAGATGTTTACAACATTTTTAAGAAAAACCAAGACAATAGTGATGTATTTAAAGAAAGCTAATTCATAGACTATCTGATATGTCTGTCCAAGATCTTGAAAAATAGACCGACGTAGATATCATTTTCACTCCAGATCAAGAATCAGAACAACTAAAAACAGAATCAACTTTACAGAGAAGAAACTTTGGACAGACACATTAAAGGAAGCTAAAAATCAACTTCATAAGGAACAGTTGGAGAAGAATTTTAGAGAGATTTAGGAAAGATGGAATGGAAATGAAATGTTTTTATAAAATTTTTCTTTTACTTGAATAAAGTCTTGTGTTATACTTTTTAGTATAGACTAGAGAAGGAAGTAAATATTTTGGAGTTGACTATCAAGCAGGAAAAAGCAACTAGGTCAGACGCAGTGGTTTCATGCGACATTGTTCCGACATTTAGAATCCTTAAAAAGGTATCGATGTTCAATTTAACTTTAGGGAGTGAGCTAGATTTTGGACCTGGTTTCTATATTACGCCTGACTTTGAACAAGCTAGAAAAATTTATTAACAAGCAGGTTGAAGTATTAAATCGAAGCATCTCTAATAATAATATTTTTTTGACTCAGAAGAAGAAGTAGGATTATAGTAGAATTTCGTATTTCAAATTTTTGTAGAAATTTTTAAGAACCCTGACTATCATTGTCACTATTTTGCAAAAACATAAAAAGTCAGAGTCAGATTTAGATTTTGCGGAATTTGTCTTTCAAAATCGGGAAAAATCCAGATGAATTACAACACCATTTTTGATTTTATCTATGGTGTTCAGACTGATGACAATCCAACCCAAGCTTTTAGCTCGTTTTCGTCAGAATGAAAATTACAAAAGAAGAAATGCTTGCTGAGTTTAGAAAACCCTATTCTTTAAACAATTATCCATTCACAACCAATCTTTTTGTGATATAATGAAAATAGAGAAAGGTTTATCAATCAAAAGACAGGAGAGGAGTTACAAAAATGGCAGTAGTATCATTGGAAAAATAATATTAAACTATATAGTTCAGAATTATTTCAGCACTATTAAAAAGCCTCTAATTATAAAATTGATGAGCGTATTGCTCAGACTGTTGCAGAAGGCTATGCTCGTAATCTAGATTATTCTGATCCTGAACTGATGCATGTTGTGTAACTTCGGTTGCTAACAATCTGCTTACAAAAATTAAACAAGAGTATTTTATTGATAGAGTTTTGAAAAAGCCACCCGAAAAAGGAATAACTTTAGGTGGCTTTTTAGAAGTAAAGTTTAGGCTAGAAAAACAAACAACGTACCAATTTTGTCTGCTTTTTATGCTATAATGGATTTAGAAAATAAAGGAGTTTGCTATGATTGAAAAGAATATAAAAATCTTTACGTAAAACTCATGACTTAACACAACCCGAATTTGCTCGAATTGTAGGAATTTTCGAAATAGTCTGAGTCGTTATGAAAATGGAACGAGTTCAGTCTCTACTGAACTAATAGACATCATTTGTCAGAAGTTTAATGTATCTTATGTCGATATCGTAGGAGAAGATAAAATGCTCAATCCTGTTGAAGATTATGAATTGACTTTAAAAATTGAAATTGTGAAAGAAAGAGGTGTTAATCTATTATCTCTGACTTATCGTTATCAAGATAGTCAGGGAATTAGCATTGATGATGAATCTAATCCCTTGGATTTTAAATGAGTGATGATCTATCTGACTTGATTCATACGAATATCTATTTAGTAGAAACTTTTGATGAAATAGAGAGATATAGCGGCTATTTGGATGGAATTGAACGTATGTTAGAGATATCTGAAAAAACGGATGGTAGCTTAGTGGAAATCCAAGATTATACTGATAGTGAATTTCAAACATGCTCTATCGCAGAACCTTTCGCTCTCTGACAAGAGGAAAAAGTCCAGTAAGCAACCCTATAGCGATTTTTGCTTGGAGGGCAAAAGTGGTGCCGGTAAGATCACAATTCATCGTATAAAACAGAAAGAATTTCAAGGAAATATTGTTATCATAGATGGTGATAGTTTTCGTCTCAGCATCCACACTATTTAGAACTGCAGCAAGAATATGGCAAAGATAGTGTAGAATACACCCAAAGATTTTGCAGGCAAAATGGTAGAGTCTTTAGTAACAGAATTGAGTCATTTGGGATACAATCTTTTGATTGAGGGAACTCTACGAACGATTGATGTTCCAAAGAAAACAGCACAACTCTTGAAAAATAAGGGATATGGAAGTACAATTAGCTTTAATTACGACAAAGCCTGAGCTGTCCTATCTGAGTACTCTTATCCGTTATGAAGAACTGTACGCCATCAATCCAAATCAAGCACGCGCAACTCGAAAGAACATCATGATTTCATTAAATCATCTAGTTGATAATACACGGCAATTGGAAGAACTAGCTATCTTTTGAAACAATTCAAATTTATCAACGAGATAGAAGTTGTGTTTATGATTCAAAAGAAAATACAACCGCAGCAGCAGATGTCCTTCACGACCTATTGTCTGGCAAGTGGGAGTCAGGAGAAAGAGATGTTAAATCTGGAGAAGAAAGATTGGAAAGATTTAACTAATCGAAATGGTTGTTAGATCACGAATTTTCAAAATATAGTCTATTTAGGATAAAAAGTCTTTGAAACTCAGAAAAACGCATAGTGTTAGGTGTTGAAAAACTGATACTATGCTTTTTGTAGGAAGATTTACTCCATTTTCTCTGAGATTGAGTTTTTCCTCATCTATACTTTAAGGATATTTGAAAGTTATATTTAGAAAACAATTGTGGAGTTCTTAATACGGAATATAGTATAAAAATGCTGATTCAAAGTGGAGTTTTGTATGCTTTTTGCTTTTGTTGAGTATAAAATCTATTAACTAAAGTCGAACTACAAACATTAATTTTAGATGAAGTAAACTGTAACCTTCTGGAAATGTCTCTTACTCGATTTCAGAATGAATCACTGATACAGGATTAAAAGAACTAAGTATTTCTTTTTGTTTTTGAATGAGATACGTGAGTATAGATTTGTGTGATTGATATAGAACTATGTCCAAGAATTTGTTGAATGTATCGAATATCTACATCACTATCTAGAAGCATTGTTGCAAAGCTATGTCTAAACATATGCGGTGTAATAGTTTTAGATAAGTTATTTTGTTCAACGATTTTCTTTAAAAATTAAACGTACACTTTGCTCTGACAATGGTTTAGTCGAATGTTTCTCGGGAACAAGAAATCATTGGATTCTATTTCTTGTTTTATTTATATATGTTTCTAATAAATTGAATGTTTTTGATCTCCTCAAAAATAGGATACGTTCTTTCTTACCCTTTCCTATAATATGGAGTGTCTTATTGGACAGATTAATGTCTTTGAGATGAATGGCAAAGTTCAGAAATTTGATACCTGTTGAAAGTAAAAGGGAAATAATTAGTAGATTTCTTTCAGCGTGTTGTTTTTGATAGTCAGTTTTAGATATAACTACTCTCTGCTCTAAATATGAAAAATGCTTTTCAGAATATCATACGGGAATCGTTTTTAGGCAATACTTTTTCAGTTCTAAATTGAAAGTGCAATTGATTGAAGAGATTCTCTTCAATTATGTTCTGGCATTTTTAGATAGTTATAAAACACCTTCAAACAAGCAATTTTTTTCTTCTTAGTATTCGTTTTTATGTTAGATTGTGTCAACTGTTCGATATAGAATTCGACATTATCATAGTTTGAGTTATAAAAATTGCATAAGATCATTCTTATAAGCTCGAATCGTGTGAACTCAAACGCTATGAGTTTTGCAATAATCTAAATAAGTAAAGTAAGTTTATAATCCATAAAAATCTCCTTTATCAATAATCATGCTATTATAAACCTATTTGAGTGCTTTGTATAGTGATAATAAATAGTTATCGGTAGGAGAAGAAACTTTATGGATACATTTGCATAAATTTGAACAGCTGTACAATGAAGCTGTTTCTACATACCAAAATCAACTTCCTGTATGCGCTGAGAATGTTGTATCACCATTTTCTAAAAATTATGCTATCTTCATCACTGCAAGAGAAAATATCTTCTAGGAGCAAGTTCAACTCTATCAAGAAAAATAATTTTTTAGGAGTGATAAAGCTTTTTGAATTTAATAGTTTTTATTAAACTCAGCTATGCTCTTGAGCTATACAGTGCACAATATGCAGATGCACGCACCCTTTATCTGGGTATTAATGCTGTTACGCTCATTTACTGATGACATTTATTTCGAGGTAGGGAGATACTGTATATATTTCAAGTGATGAATATGGCGGTCATACTTTCAATAAAAGAAAATATGTCGAAGACTAGGGATAGTTACTAGATATATTCCTTTATGATTATGATAAGTTAGATTTTGATTACGAACGATTAAATAAATGCTCTATAGAGGAAAAATGCTGAAAGGAATTTTGGTCTGTCTCTCTGATGTACTATTCCAGCCTAAGTTAGAAAAAGATTGACTTACCTGAAGACTGTATATTATTGTACGATGCAACCCAAACCTTTAGGTTTGATTGCAGGTAAAGAAAATAAAAAAATCCCTTTGAATATTTCAATAGTAGCAAATGATAATTTCATTATGTTTGGTGCTACATAAAGACTCTTCCTGGGGTAACATGTGGTCTTATACTAACAAATAATCCATCGTCTACTTCAAAAAAATATGAAACCATCAATCCGGATTACTTAAGAAATACCCACTTTTCCATCATATTCTTAGTTTAATAACTACTTTGATTGAGTTTGAAAAATTTGGAAAACGCATACTCTCAAAATATTCAGAATATGAACGAAAGGCTTTCTCAAAAAGTTACTACAGAGTGGATTTATCTCGTAGGTGATGAACGGTACTCTGAAACTCATCAAATATGGATTTCTTTCTAATCAAAATGAATTGAGACGCCTTTTTCGAAGCATGTTGTCGCTATGGAATTTCCGTAACAAAGCGAGAAAAGAAAAGTCTATAATGATTTTGGGATTAGGATTGATTTACAAGAAATTGCTCGCTATAATTGGGAAATAGACATTATTGAAACTATAGCTATCGATATTTACTGCAATCAAAAATAACATGCCTAGCGAGGAAATCACTAAAGCATGTTAATAACTTTTTAAAACGCAAAGACGGACTCTAAACTATACTTTTTCAGAAGCGCAAGTTAACCATTTTAAGAAAAAGTTTACATGACAGTTAGAGGTATAAAACAAAAACATGCTTTTTTTCGATAATTTTTGAGCAATATTAGAAGTATCACAATACTCTAGCTGACTAGCATATTTAGAAATTTTTGCAAGCATGTCATAATCGTTTGTAAGATAATAATAAAGCTAATTGGAATTGCATCATATTCAGTATAGACTCTGTTTGAGTTGCTCGAGAATAAAAATTTAGATCTTTCTGTGTAACTCTAGAGTGCTGTGTCCTTTAATAATATCTTACCAATCATAGCATTATGATATAAAGTTAGTGTCCCCACATTCTTTTGAAAATTCAATTGCCTTTATCATAGTAATTACAACTCGCTCTGATAATTCTTTATTAGAAGACTGTCATAGAAACGTTCACGATATAGTTCACCTGCTTCAAAAATAATAATCATATAGGATTCTGTGATTTGCTAATTTCTAAGCTCTTAATATTTTGTATTAGGAGCTTTTTCTGCTTTTCTAAAAGTCTATTACAGCATTCTACGATAAAAAATAATATAATGTCGTTGAGCGAAATAATAATATCTCACTATTAGACTTTCAAACTGTCTATTTTATTTCCATCTCTTTCAAATGATTCTTTTATGTCTTTTTCCTTGAAACATATCTATTGAAAAAGATGAATATAACGAACGAATTTTTAAAAATAACTATCTTGACTAGTATTGGAAAGTACTTTAAAATTCCCTCGAAACTTTGTTTCAAATTCTCACCGATGTGCTCTTACAATGCAAGATTAAATAGTTACAGCGTTCCAGTTGCTCATAAGATAATGTACTTGTTACTAATAGTAGTTCTAAAGTTATCAATAGCCTCTTGGAATGAATTTGTTAAATGTAAGAGATCACAGAAAGTTTATCTTATAAGATATTGCTTCGGTTTGAACATCTCTATAAATTAGTCTACTTTCAAACAAATCAGAATCATTTATCCTATCAATAATATCTTTTCGCGTAGTTGTAATCTCCAATTTCTTAATAAAGAAGAAATATAGCAGTCAAAAAAACAATCAATAATTTTATCAAAAATCAAAAAGGTTGAATACCGTTTTGTAAAATTACCTCACCCTAAATATAGCAAATACTGATATTTCTCCATTGATGTATAACTGCTTTTAATATTTGAACAAAGCATGAATAATCATTTTTCATTTCGATAGGCATTAGTAGTGACAACTCTAAAAAGTTTTTAGGACTGTGTATTTTATAGTATTCTAATAATTTCACGTACACATTTTCATTCTTTAAGTGTGAAAGGTACTGCTCAGCAATTTGAGAGTTTAATTCAATAGTCTTTGTAGTTTGTTCAAATTGAATTAGCCCTTTGATGCTAAGGATACTATAAGACTAATATCGAAAAGTGGAGAATAGTTTCTCAGTAAAGTTATAATATAGAATTTTGTTCAAGGCAATTGCCTGCAAGACGTCTTTCTCCCTCGGAGGAACAATTAGCTAATGGGAGGATATAACCTCCATGAGCTCATAGTTAATTGCGATGATTTGTTTTAAACAGATAATCCACATATACAGGGATGCCTTCAGTTAAGGTAAAATACTCTTGAAAGATTGTCTTCGTCTATATCCAACCTACGTAGCTTTGCTAATTCAGTAACTTGTTTAGCATCAAAATTTTTAATTTCTATTTGAGATGATTCCTTTAGGATTAATATAATTTAAACCCATTATAATCTTTGTATTGACTGTGATAGTTATCTCAGGAAAATTAATGATATCGGCATATTGTGATGGCACAATATTATCTAGAATAATCAAACATTTTTACGACCAAGGAGACTATTAAGCCAATTATAAAAAAATCAAGTGGATTAGTTATCGTTATTTCAGAAATCTTCTCCAATTCATCAAATAAATTTTTTTCTTTTCTAAATCGATATACAATGAAAACTTTAAGGAATTTTTTTCATTTTTATCAATGATTCTATCATGTAGCTTTTTCAGTATAATTGTCTTTACCACGCCCTAAAGCACCGTATACAATAGTTACTTTTTGCTCTTTAATGAGTTCTTGAAGAATTACTTGAATCTCTAAATCCTGTTTTAAATAGACTTCATTTTGTATATATTGCTTTTTCTTGAAAAATATTCTGAGCGTTTTTGTATTTTTTTGTAATAACCTTTGTGGAATTTTGAATATGAACAGCATGACCGATATCATGATAGATAAAATTATTGGTATGAAAATTTGGTAAAAATTGGGATATTTTGCTAGAAACTCCTCCAAATATTTAAGCAATTTGACTCTCTCCTACTGATAACTATTTATTATCATTAGTATACCATAAATTCATTTTTTTAGTTGTTTGATTTGTATAATGATTTTTTTAGTTAAAATTAAATAGCAAACTATAGTACTGGCCAACTATGGCTTAAAACACTGTTTTGAAAATTATATCTAATACTTTTGAGTTAATTACAAACTTACAACAACGTGATATTTGTATAGTTTGAAGAAAACAAGTACAAATTTATTAGAAAAAGCAACATTTTATAGAATTATCACTAAAAATTCTAATTTTAGAATTATACGTTCTATTGATTTAGAATCTGTTTTTTTAATTTCTAAATGTTATAATAGTATTATCGAGTAAAAGAAGCATGCCATGATTGAAACAATATAAAATTCATACGAAAGGCACATGACCTGACACGTCCAGAATTTGCACGAATTATAAGCATTTCACCCAATAGCCTTAGCAGTTATGAAAAGGAACAAGTATAATTTCAACAGAATTAATAGACACAATCTGCCAAAAATTCAATGTATCGTATGGGAATATTGTTGGGAAAGAAAAAAATATTAAATCTAGTGGGAAGATAATAAACTGACTTTAAAAATGGAGATTGTTAAGAAACGTTGAACAAATCTCCTAACTCATCACTATTGTTATCAAGATAGCTAGAACCTCGTCTTTAATGATGAGAGCAATCACTGGATTGTAATGAGTTGCGCCTTATCTGATATGGTGAATACCAACATTTATCTAGTGACTACTTTTGAAGAGCTTGAGCGTTACAGGTGCTACTTGGATGGTATTGAGTACATACTAAAAACATCAGAAATGTGAATGGTAGCTTAATGAGTTTATATGATTATAGTGAGAATGAGTTTGCCTGTGCCTTAGGTCGAAATGTTTTGCACACTGACGAAAGGAAAGTGAATGAGCCAAAATCCAATAGCTATCTTTCTCCATGGAAAAAGCGAACTAGAAAGACAATTATCCATTGTATCAAGTTCAAAGAGTTTCTGTTTGGTGAGTGGAGTAAGGTAAGAAGTAAATGTTGAGACTGGGGGAAAATAAATTGAGAAAATTTTAATTAGTCATGCTTTATGTTATATCAATATCAATAGGGGAGGAACACTATGAAATTAAGAGATATATTAGACAAAGAATTTGAAGAGATTGTTACAGAGTTTCAAAATAGAGGAATAATATTTGAAGATCAATTTAAAATAATGACTTCAATGTTTTGTAAGAAATATTCAACGGAGTTCTGTGAATTATTGGAAAAGGAAACAGGATTGAACGTGTGGTATGATTATCAGGTGCCTTATTTTTTTCTATTACGATAGTGAAAGGTACGATAATAAAACAGCTCTCTTGTTGCAGAAGAGTACCAAATTAAAAAAAGGGAATTTGTAATAATTTCCGTAGAGGAGTTATAAAACAGTAAATATTTATTATGAGGTTGCAGATTATATGGGCAAAAGTAATGAGACAATACAATGCAGTTATGCTGATATTTAAACAAATCTTACATCTTAGTCCACGTTACTCACCTAAAAATATTGTTTCAAATTTACTATTAAAAATCAAAAAAGATATTGTCAAATACCACCCACAGTTTGATATAAAGATTGTGAAATCAAGTGAGAATCAAATCAGAGGTTTTTCCATTGCATGGTAGTTTTGGTGTTCGCTTGGTGTTTAGACAATAGTAAAAATAAAAATAGGGGCTCTAAACCCTTGCTACGAAAGGAAAAACTCAATGGCTACTATTCAATGGTTTCCGGGACACATGTCCAAGGCTCGGAGACAAGTACAAGAAAATATCAAATTTGTGGATTTTGTGACAATTTTTAGTAGATGCGCGTTTGCCATTATCTAGTCAAAATCCTATGCTAACTAAAATCGTGGGCGATAAGCCCAAGCTTCTTATTTTAAATAAGACGGATTTAGCTGATTCTGATCTGACGAAAGAGTGGCGAAGATATTTTGAAAGTCAAGGTATCAAGACCTTGGCAATCAACTCTAAAGAACAATCAACTGTTAAAAAGTCACAGAAGCAGCTAAGTCATTGATGAAAGAAAAATTGCTCGGCAAAAAAGAACGTGGGATCAAATTGAAACATTGCGGACTATGATTATCGGCATCCCGAACGCTGGTAAATCAACCCTGATGAACCGTTTAGCTGGGATCGCTGTGACTGGAAATAAACCAGGTGTTACCAAAGGGGCAGCAGTGGCTCAAGTCTAATAAGGACTTGGAAATTTTTAGATACTCCAGGGATTCTCTGGCCTAAGTTTGAGGATGAAAAAGAAGCTTTAAAACTCGCTTTAACAGGAGCAATTAAAGACGATTTGCTTCCAATGGATGAGGTTACTATTTTTGGAATCAATTATTTCAAAGAACATTATCCAAAGGAACTTCAAGAACGGTTCAAGCAAATGGACTTGGAAGAAGACACCGGAAATCATTAAGGATATGACACAAAAATTGGGTTTTCGAGATGATTATGATCGTTTTTATCGTCTTTTTATCAAAGACATTCGTGACGGTAAATTGGGACGTTATACTTTGGATACTTTAGGTGAGATACATGGCAACAATTAAAGAGATTCAAGAAATCTTATCTGAAATAACAGACATAGAGAGTCCTGTTTTTGAGCAATTTCGAGATGATAGTCGGGCTGGTGTCCACAAGCTCATTGTGAAACGTAAAAAACAAATTCAAGTTGAATTGGACGAAGACCGTCGTTTGGAGCGAATGTTGCACTATGAAAAAGGAACTTTATGCTACTGGTTATCAATACATTGCTGGTATTGATGAGGTTGGGCGTGGTCCGTTAGCAGGTCCTGTTGTGGCAGCAGCGGTTATTTTACCTAAAAAAACTGTAAAATCAAAGGTCTCAACGATAGCAAGAAAAATTCCCAAGAAAAAAGCACGAAGAAATCTATCAAGAAGTGCTCAAACAAGCAATTGCAATTGGTATTGGTATCAGGATAATCAAGTTATTGATGAAGTGAATATCTATGAAGCGACGAAATTAGCTATGCTAGAGGCGGTGGGAAATCTTGAAGTTGCTCCGCAACATCTCTTGATTGATGCTATGCAGTTAGATGTTCAAGTTCCGCAAACGTCTATTATCAAAGGAGACGCCAATTCGCTGTCTATTGCGGCCGCTTCAATCGTAGCCAAGGTGACTAGAGATCGCATGATGACAAATTATGAGCTAACTTATCCAGGTTATGACTTTTGCACACAATGTTGGTTATGGAACTCAGCATCATTTAGAAGGATTGAAACGAAAAGGAATCACTCCTATTCATCGCAAAACTTTTGAACCAATTAAATCCATGCTTGAAGAAGTCGAGGACAAGAGATGATTATTACTAAAGTTTTAAATAATAATGTGGTCATTTCTGAAGAAAATCACCAAGAAGTAGTGTTGATGGGACGCGGACTGGCTTTTTGGATGTAAAGCAGGAGATGATATTCGGGAGATTGAGAAAAAGTATGTCTTGTCAGAAAACAAGCGTGAATTATTGTTGGAATTACCTGCTGACATCATAGAAATGGCTGATAAAATTATCACTTACGCACATGCAAAAAAATAAATAAAAAAATTGCAAGATGGTGCTTTTTAGCAATGGCTGACCATATGTAGGTGTTGTTCTGCGGACAAAAGATTAATTTTTCATGAAAAATTTCTTGATGTGGGACATTAAGCGATTTTTCCCTGACGAATTTGAAGTTGGCAAGTATGCCAATCAATTGTTGGGTGACTATTTAGGGCAAGATTTACCTTTGGATGAAGCAGGCTTTGACCATTGTCGATGCTGAATTAGATAGCGGAAATGTAGCCGCTCAAGATTTAACGCAACTAATGGAAGAAATCATGACAATCGTCAAATACAGCTAGAGATCTCTATTAGATGACGAGGATATTTATGTTCAACGCTTTATTACGCATCTGAAATTTTTTTGCGAACGTGTTTTAACGGACACCGGACATCAAGAGTTAGACGACAATGACATGTTTGATTTACTGAAAATCAAGTATCCGTCAGCTTATGAAACGACAACAAAGATTACTCAATATCTCAAGCAGACGCGCAATTATCAGACGTCTGATGATGAACAAATGTATCTAACCATTCACTTATCAAGAATGAAAAGAAAAGTCAATGAAAACTGAATATGAAAAATGATTGCAGGAGAATTATACAATCCGCAAGATCCCTGAATTACGAAAAATTGGTAACACGTTCTCGTCAATTTCAATACGCATTTAATGCAGAACAGGACGGTAAAAAAGAAGTAAACTCGTAAAAGAATGGTTCGGCTCAACTGGTGAGAACATTTCGATGAAACCAAACTTTGTCTGCGATTATGGTATCAACATTCACTTAGGAGAAAAATTTCTATTCTAATTGGAATTTGACCATGCTTGATGTTTGTCCAATTACTATTGGAAAAAAATGCATTGTTTGGACCAAATTGTCAACTTTTTGACCCCCTCTCCACCCTTTAGATGCACAAGAACGCATATCAGGTATAGAATACGGTGCACCAATTACCATTGGCGATAATTTCTGGGCGGGTGGCGGTGTAACGATTTTTGCCTGGAGTAACATTAGGAGACAATGTCGTCGTTGGAGCGGGATCGGTTGTCACCAAATCTTATGGTGATAATGTTGTTTTGGCTGGAAACCCAGCTCGAATTATTAAAGAATTAGATAAAATGTGAAAAAGCAGAAATTATCGTTTTTTTAATTCCTTTTACGAATAATATAAGTGAAGTGTAATTAAAAAAAGTAAAAGGAATGATAAAATGGATAATTTTGATATTTATAAATTAAAAGAAGCTGGCTTGACCAATCAGCAGGTCATCAATGTTCTCTCGTATGCTGAGATACAAGAAAAAGAATTATCAGTAAAAGATATGGCAGTTGTGTCGGAATGCCGTAATCCAGCTCTTTTCATTGAAAAAAATATCTGCAGCTAGATGATGATTTGTTATGTCAAGAATTTGAAAAATTTCCGTCTTTTTCTATCTTGGATGATGTGTATCCTTGGGATTTGAGTGAAATTTATAATCCACCCGTTCTTCTTTTTATAAAGGTAATTTGGATTTGCTAAAATTACCTAAAGTGGCTGTTGTAGGAAGTCGGAATAGTAGCCGAGTAGGCAGTCAATCCGTTCAAAAGATTATTAAAGAGCTAAACAATGAATTGGTTATCGTGAGTGGTTTAGCACGCGGAATTGATACCTCGGCTCACATGGCAGCATTGCAAAATGGTGGTCGAACAATTGCAGTTATCGGAACGGGTCTAGACGTTTTTATCCAAGGGCGAATAAAAACTCCAATCGTATTTGGGAGAACATCATCTAGTACTTAGTGAATATGGTTCTGAAGCAGAGCCATTAAAATTTCATTTTCCAGAGCGTAATCGGATTATAGCAGGATTGTGCAGAGGGGTTATTGTTGCTGAAGCCAAAATGCGCTCAGGCAGCCTTATTACTTGTGAGCGAGCAATGGAAGAAGGGCGAGATGTATTTGCTATTCCAGGGTCAATTTTAGATGGAAGAAGTGATGGCTGTCATCATTTGATTCAGGAGGGAGCGAAATGCATCACATCAGGGGCTGACGTACTTTCTGAATTCCAATTTTAAAAACAAGTTCTCCTATAAGAGAATGCTACTAGTTGACATCTTGAAAAATAGTTTAAACTCTATGAGGTTTATTACTTTTAGAAGGTGTTTAGATTGGCAACAAAAACAAAGAAAAATAGCAATGAAAAATCTGGTGATTGTAGAGTCGCCAGCTAAAGCAAAAACAATTGAAAAAATATTTAGGGCGGAACTACAAAGTTTTAGCCAGCGTTGGACATATTCACGATTTGAAAAAGTCTACCATGTCCATCGATTTTGAAAACAACTATGAGCCAGAATATATCAATATTCGCGGGAAAGGGCCTCTTATCAATGATTTGAAAAAAGAAGCTAAAAAAGCGAAACAAGTCTATCTTGCAAGTGACCCGGACCGTGAAGGAGAAGCTATTTCTTGGCATTTGGCTCATATCTTAAATTTGGACGAGACAGATAAAAATCGTGTTGTTTTCAACGAAATCACGAAAAGATGCAGTAAAAATGCTTTTAAAGAACCGCGCCAGATTGACATGGATTTGGTAGATGCTCAACAAGCGCGTCGTGTCCTTGACCGTATTGTGGGGTACTCTATCTCTCCAATTCTCTGGAAAAAAGTCAAAAAGGGATTGTCAGCTGGACGTGTGCAATCTGTTGCCTTGAAGCTCATCATTGACCGTGAAAATGAAATCAATGCTTTTAAAGCCGAAGAGTATTGGACGATTGACGGAACTTTCAAAAAAGGACCTCGTCAATTTCAAGCAAGCTTTTACGGCATGAATGGCAAGAAAATGAAGCTTGCTACCAACGATGATGTAAAAATCGTTCTTTCTCATATTGAAGGCGATGAATTTACTGTCGAAAGCGTTGAGAAAAAGGAACGCAAGCACAATGCTCCGCTGCCTTATACCACATCATCTATGCAGCAGGACGCTGCCAATAAAATTAATTTCCGAACTCGTAAGACGATGATGGTTGCTCAGCAGCTTTATGAAGGAATTAATATCGGATCTGGTGTGCAAGGTTTGATTACCTATATGCGTACAGATTCCACTCGAATTAGTCCGGTAGCTCAAAATGAAGCTGCAACCTTCATTACAGATCGTTTTGGTGAGAAATATTCTAAACACGGCAATAGAGTCCGAAATGCTTCTGGCGCACAAGACGCCCATGAAGCGATTCGTCCGTCCAGTGTATTCAACACACCTGAAAAAATATCGCGAAATATCTAGATAAAGATCAATTGAAATTGTATACGTTGATTTGGAATCGTTTCGTGGCGAGTCAAATGACTGCTGCGGTATTTGACACGATGAGTGTGAAATTAGAGCAAAATGGTGTTCAATTTGCTGCAAATGGTAGTCAGGTTAAATTTGATGGTTATCTAGCTATTTATAACGACTCTGATAAAAACAAAATGCTGCCAGACATGAAAAAGGTGATTTGGTTAAGCGTATCAACACCAATCCTGAACAGCATTTCACACAACCACCTGCTCGTTATTCTGAAGCGACCTGATTAAGACATTGGAAGAAAAATGGTGTCGGTCGTCCGTCAACTTATGCACCAACAATTGAAACTATTCAAAAACGCTACTATGTCAAAATTAGTTTCTAAGCGCTTTGAGCCAACTGAACTGGGAGAAATCGTGAATTCTCTGATTGTTGAATTTTTCCCCAGATATTGTCAATGTAAGTTTACCGCTGATATGGAAGCTAAGCTAGATGATGTCGAAGTAGGAAAAGAGCAATGGCAAGGTCATTGATGAATTTTATAAGCCATTTGAAAAAGAAGTTGCAAAAAAGCAGAAACTGAAATGGAGAAAATTCAAATTAAAGACGAACCGGCTGGTTTTGATTGCAAGTTTGTGAAGTCCTATGGTTATCAAAGTTAGGCCGCTATGGTAAATTCTATGCATGTAGCAATTTTCCTGACTGTCGTCATACTCAAGCGATTGTCAAAGAAATCGGTGTAGAGTGTCCTAAAGTGTCACAAAGGGCAAATCATTGAGCGCAAAACCAAACGCAATCGCCTTTTCTATGGCTGCAATCGCTACCCAGATTGTGACTTTACTTCTTGGGATAAACCAGTTGGTCGCTCTTGTCCGAAATGCGGTCAGTATCTTGTAGAAAAGAAAGTTCGTGGTGGAGGCAAAGCAAGTTGTCTGCAGCAATGGGGATTACGAAGAAGAAAAAGTAAAAATAAGTTAAAAGATGTTTACGTAATTTATTTTATGTAAACTTTCTTTATATATAGCAAAAGGAAACTGTATGAAAGAGAAATTTGATGAATTTTTAAAGATTGCAAAGGAATTGAACGGAATTGGGAATCACTCCTTTTGCTTATGGGTTCACTAGGGCTTGAACAGGTAACTGGTCACGACTGGCAAGCACGAGATATTGATATCCATGTTCTAGGGAGACCCCTAAGGATGGGACGCACCTGATGAGGTACGAATTTATGATTTTAAAAAGATTGAAACGATTATGAACCGGCTTGGCTACCAATTAGTAGATTTGCACGAGCACGAATTTCAAAAAGGAAATCTATCGGTTGAGTTTGGTAGCATGAATACTTTGGAAAAACTTTTGCTGGGATTCCTTTAGATGAATTAGTAAAACATGAAACAGCAGGGGTAATTTATTTTCTTCCTGATGCTGAACAATATCTTAAGATTTACACAGCATCTTCGCAAGATTCCTATCGAAATGACCAAAATAATGATAAGGATTTTGTTAAAATTGTTATCTGGAAAAAAATGTTAAAGAAATAGATACATGACCAATCATTATATTCTTTACACCAATGTTTGAGGATGGATACTAATAAGTTAGTGTATTTGCGTTCTAGAAAGTCTCACTCGTCAGTAGGGGCTTTTTCTGTTATAATGGTTAAGAATAATTAGAAAGATTTGTGGAGTCTCCTCCCAAAGAGGTATTTGTTTCATGTCTCAATCTTACATCAATGTCATAGGAGCTGGTCTGGCTGGCAGCGAAGCAGCTTATCAGATTGCTAAACGTGGTATTCCTGTTAAACTGTACGAAATGCGCGGAATGAAATCCACTCCTCAGCATAAGACCAGTGATTTTGCAGAGCTAGTCTGTTCTAACTCTCTACGGGGGGATTCGCTAACGAATGCGGTTGGTCTCTTAAAAGAAGAAATGCGCCGTTTGGATTCCATCATTATGAAAGCAGCAGAAGCTACGCGTGTTCCTGCTGGAGGAGCATTAGCAGTTGACCGTGACGGTTTTTCACAAATGGTGACTGATGAGGTGACAAACCACCCTTTAATCGAAGTTATTCGTGAGGAAATCACCAAAATTCCTGATGATACGATTACTGTTATTGCGACGGGACCTTTGACAAGTGATACACTTGCTGAAAAGATTCATGCGCTAAATGGTGGAGCTGGATTTTACTTTTATGATGCAGCAGCACCGATTGTAGATGTCAATACAATTGACATGGAGAAAGTTTACCTCAAATCTCGCTATGACAAGGGAGAGGCTGCTTATCTCAATGCTCCTATGATCTAAGAATGAGTTTGTGAGCTTTTCATGACGCTTTGGTAAATGCCGAGGAAGCACCGTTAAATAGCTTTGAAAAAGAAAAATACTTTGAAGGCTGTATGCCGATTGAGGTGATGGCAAAAAGAGGAATAAAAACCATGCTCTACGGTCCTATGAAGCCAGTTGGTTTGGAATACCCAGATGACTATAAAGGACCTCGTGACGGTGAATTTAAGACACCCTATGCAGTCGTTCAGCTTCGTCAAGACAATGCAGCTGGAAGCCTTTATAATATTGTTGGTTTCCAAACACACCTAAAATGGGGTGAACAGAAGCGCGTTTTTCGGATGATTCCGGGATTAGAAAATGCAGAATTTGTCCGCTATGGAGTTATGCACCGCAATTCTTACATGGATTCACCAAATCTCCTGACACAGACGTTCCAGTCTAAAAAAACAAGAGAATATCTTCTTTGCAGGTCAGATGACCGGTGTAGAAGGGTATGTGGAATCCGCTGCATCTGGGCTAGTAGCCGGTATCAATGCAACTAGACTTTTCAATGGAGAAGAAGCTCTGGTCTTTCCAGAAACAACTGCTATTGGAAGCTTTACCTCATTATATCACGCATGCTGATAGCAAACATTTCCAGCCAATGAATGTCAATTTTGGAATTATCAAGGAGTTGGACGGTCCACGCATTCGAGACAAAAAGAACGCTATGAAAAAAATAGCAAAACGAGCGCTACAGGCTATCAAAAAAATTATCAAAAATCTCTAGTTTTCTTTTGGAAAAGATAGAAATAATGATGATTTGTTATAAAGTATTAAAAAAAGTTAGGAATTCTAACTTTTTGCATATTTTATGATATAATAGATAAAAATTTTTGAAAATAGAAAGTTTTCTGACAATGAATCAATCCTATTTTTACCTTGAAGTAAGGGAACATGCATTAGAAGTGCCTTATAGCAAACAAAAGCGTCGTGTTCGAGTACTACTTCCTAGAAATTATGAGCAAGATACTCAGAAATCCTATCCTGTAGTTTATTTTCACGACGGTCAAAATGTCCTTTATAGTAAAGAGTCTTTTTAGTGGACATTCTTGGAAAATCATTCCAACGATTAAGAGAAATCCCGACATTGAAAAAAATGATTGTGGTGGCGATTGACAATGACGGTTTTAATCGAATGAATGAGTATTCTGCATGGAAATATCAAGAATCAACTATTCCAGGTATGCAATTTGGCGGCAAGGGGACAGAGTATGCGGAGTTTGTCATGGAAGTTGTTAAACCCTTTGTTGACGAGCATTATCGTACCAAGTCAGACCGAGCGCACACGGCTATGGTTGGTTCTTCTTTAGGCGGAAACATTACGCAGTTTATGGGAATTGAATACCAAGAGCAAATTGGATGCTTGGGTATTTTCTCATCTGCAAACTGGCTGCACCAGGAAGCGTTCAATCGTTATATAGAACGCCATAACTTATTAGCAGATCAGCGAATTTATATTTATGTTGGAAACTGAAGAGGCAGATGACACCGATACAAGCTTAATGGCTGGCAATATCAAAGCAAGCTTTATATTGATTCGTCATTAACCTACTTCCGTCAGTTAATTGCGGGCGGTTTAGATTTGGAAAAATCTGTTGTTTCATATCCAAGCTGGAGCAGAGCACAATGAAGTAGCCTGGGCTGAGCATTTACCTGATTATCTTCGCTTCTTTAGCGAAAAATGGTAAATAAATTAATTAAAAAAATATGAGGAGAGTATTTATATGCATGTTGAATTTTTAAAGTCATTGGAGCGGTCATTTTGAATCGTGAAATGTAGTGAATCGTTATGGACACGCTGGGATACCTGTAGTCGTTTTTGCTTCATCGGGAGGCAGTCACAATGAATATGCAGATTTTTGGTATGATTGAGGCTTGCTCATGGTTTATCGAAACAGGAAAAATTCAATTCTTCACTTTGAGTAGTGTAGATAGTGAAAGCTGGCTGGCTGATTGGAAAAGCTCTCACGACCGCGCGGAAATGCACCGAGCTTATGAGCGCTATGTCATTGAGGAAGCCATTCCTTTTATCAAGCATAAAACAGGTTGGTTTGATCCAATGATGACGACAGGTTGTTCTATGGAGCCTATCACGCTGTTAATTTTTCTCCAGCACCCCTGATGTCTTTAACAAGGTCATCGCCCTCAGCGGAGCTTTACGATGCCCGCTTCTTTGTCGGTGATTGTTTAGATGATGAAGCAATTTATCAAAATTCACCAGCAGATTACATTTGGAATCAAAAACGATGGTTGGTTTATTGACCGCTATCGCAATGCTGATATCATTGTCTGTACAGGACTTGGTGCATGGGAGCAGGACGGACTACCTTCTTTCTATACCTTAAAAGAAGCCTTTGAGCATAAGAATATTCTGCATGGTTTGCTGAATGGGGATATGATGTTTCGCATGACTGGATTTGGTGGCGCAAGCAAATGCCGTATTTTCTAAGTCAATTAAACTTATGATTAGAAAGGAAACAATATTATGAACTATATCGTTATTTCACCTTATTATCCACAAAAATTTTCAACAATTTACCGTTGAACTTGCAAATAAAGGAATTACTGTTTTGGGCATCGGGCAGGAACCTTATGATCAACTAGATCAACCTTTGAAAAATGCTTTTAACAGAATATTTTCGTGTGAAAAATTTAGAAAATCTTGATGAAGTGAAACGTGCTGTAGCCTTTCCTTTTTACAAGCATGGACCAATTGACCGCATTGAGTCACACAATGAATATTGGTTGGACCAAGACGCAGAATTGCGTGAACAATTTAATGTTGTAGGACCAAAACCAAAAGACTTGAAAAAGACAAAATTTAAGTCCGAAATGAAGAAGCTCTTTAAAAAAGCTGGTGTTCCTGTCGTTCCTGGTCAAATTGTAAAAACCTTGCAGGCAGTTGACATGGCTGTCAGTAAATTGGACTTCGATGATTGCAAAGCCAGACAATGGAGTTGGCGCAGCTGGAACTTATAAATTGGAAACCACTGAAGATGTTGAACAATTTAAACAAGAATGGGATAAGCAAACCGTTTATTTCTTTGAAAAATTCGTTGATTCTGGACAAATTTGTACGTTTGACGGGCTACTAGATTCAAAGGGAAATATTGTGTTTTCAACAACTTTCGACTATGCTTATACCCTTTTAGATTTAGTTTTGAATCATTATGAAAACTCATATTATATTATAAAAGATATGGATCCAAAAATTACGTCAATATGGGGAAGTTATCATTAAAGCGTTTGGCATGAAAGAACGTTTCTTTCATATTGAATTTTTCCGTGACGGAGATGATTATATTGCCATAGAATACAATAATCGTCCAGCAGGTGCTTTACGATTGATTTGTATAACTTTGCTCACTCCATTGACCTTTTATCGAGGATATGCAGATATTGTGAATGGCGAACCTTTCCCACAACCTCAAGTCGAAGCACAATATGGCTTGGTTACTTCACGCCGTTCAACCTCAAATTATGTGTATTCAGAAGAAGAATTGCGTGCAAAGTACGGCGATAAATTAAAAGCAGTCAAAATTATGCCAAAGGCATTTGCAGACTTACAAGGAGATGTTCATTATATTTTGACAACACCAAGTCGTTCGGAAATTGATCAAATGATAGAGGATTTTGGAAAAAGTAGAAAACAGTAATTTGTGAAATTTTGGTTCAATCAATTCAAATCAGCTTGCCAGTAAGGTGAGCTGATTTTTCTTTGTGAAATTCTGCAAGCATAAATTTTGACAGTTTTTTTAGGATTGGTAAGAATGTGATTGTAGAAACCAAGTTTAGAAAGGTAAAAAATATGGCAATGTTAGATAAAAATCTCTTGTTAGAGATGTTTCGGAAGATGGAAGAAATTCGTCGGATGGACCTAAAAAATTGCTCAACTCGTGAAAAAGGGAAAGTTCCAGGTATGACTTACTTTTCAGTTGGAGAAGAAGCGGCAAGCGTTGGAGCTATGTTGGCCCTCAATCCTGATGATTTGATTACATCTAACCATCGTAGGCATGGTCAGGCGATTGCTAAAGGAATTGGACCTGAATGGCATGATGGCAGAAATCATGGGCAAAATACAATGGAACCTGCAAAGGAAAAGGTGGCTCCATGCACATTGCTGATTTGGATGCTGGAAATTTAGGGAGCAAATGGTATTGTTGGCGGAGGTATAGGAATCGCAGTCGGTGCAGCCCTTACTCAGCAAATGCATAATACAGGAAAGATCGTTGTCTGTTTCTTTGGTGACGGAGCAACGAACGAAGGTGTTTTTCATGAAGCGGTTAATATGGCCTCTATTTGGAATTTTGCCAGTGATTTTCTATTGTATCAATAATGGCTATGGTATTTCTGCGGATATTAAGAAAATGACCAATATAGAGCATATTTACGAGCGCAGCGCAGCTTATGGCATTCCAGGTATGTTCATCGAAGATGGCAATAATATTTTGGATGTCTATGAAGGTTTCCAAAAAGCTGTAGAGCATGTTCGCAGTGGTAAAGGACCTGTCTTAATCAAGAGTGTGACCTATCGTTGGTTGGGACATTCATCTTCTGACCCAGGTAAATACCGTACTCGTGAAGAAGTAGAAGAATGGAAGAAAAAAGATCCAATCGAAAAATCTTCGTAAATATTTACTCGCAAATCAGATTGCAAGCGATGAAGAGTTAGAGGCTATTCAAGCAGAGGTTAAAGAAGCAGTAGAAGCATCTGTAAAATTCGCGGAAGAAAGTCCATTCCCACCGCTTGAATCAGCTTTTGAAGATATTTATGCAGATTAAAGAGAGGAGACTGAACAATAATGGAAACAAAAACAATGTCTTTCCGTGACACCATTATCCTTGCCATGTCTGAGGAAATGCGTCTTGATGAAAAATGTGTTGTTAATGGGAGAAGATGTCGGCATTTTCGGAGGAGATTTCGGAACATCCGTCGGAATGTTAGAAGAATTCGGTCCAGAACGAGTATGTGATTGTCCAATTTCTGAAGCAGCTATTTCAGGAGCTGCAGCAGGAGCAGCAATGACTGGGCTACGTCCAATTGTAGATATGACCTTTATGGACTTTTCCGTGATTGCCATGGATGCAATAACCAAGCCGCTAAAACACGTTATATGTTCGGTGGTAAAGGTCAAGTTCCGATGACAATTCCGCTGCGCAGCTGGAAATGGTGTCGGCTCAGCTGCTCAACACTCACAATCTTTGGAATCTTGGTTTACCCACATTCCGGGTTTAAAGGTCGTGGCACCTGGCACTCCTGCGGATATGAAAGGGTTGCTAAAATCTTCTATCCGCGACAACAATCCTGTTATTATCCTTGAGTACAAATCAGAATTCAACCAAAAGGGAGAAGTTCCACTTGACCCTGATTATACAATTCCTCTCGGTGTTGGTGACATCAAAAAGAGGGAACGGACGTGACAGTTGTGACTTATGGGAAAAATGCTCCGTAGAGTCATGCAAGCAGCTGAAGAATTGACAGAAGAAGACATTTCGGTAGAAGTGGTGGATCCACGTACTTTGGTGCCTCTGGACAAGGATATCATTATCAACTCAGTCAAAAAAACAGGAAAAAGTCGTTCTGGTCAATGATGCCCACAAAACCAATGGTTATATCGGTGAAATTTCCCTATTATTTCTGAATCAGAAGCATTTGACTATTTGGATGCACCAATTCGCCGTTGTGCTGGCGAAGATGTTCCCATGCCCTATGCTCAGAATCTTGAAAATGCTATGATTCCGACAGTTGAAAGTATCAAAGAGGCTATCCGTAAGACTTATCATAAAGAGTAAACTGAAATAAACGGCAAATTAATATTTGCGTAACTTTAATTATGTAAAAGTAATTGAAAGTTTATCCCTGATTTTTGCTAATATTAACAGTAGAAACTTTATGAAAACAAAGAAATAGGGCAAATATTGCCTCAACCAATGAATTATTTAAGAATGAGAGAGAACATGGATGACAAAAATTAAGAGTGACCCCTGCTGCTAGAAAAATTAGCAGATGACTTGGGTATCAATCTCTATGACATATCTGGTACTGGTGCAAAGGGACGCGTTCACAAAGAAGATATTGAAAGTTATCGAGAATCCAATATTGTGAAAATGACGCCCCTTGCAAAACGTATTGCAGAAGAAAATAACATCGCTTGGCAGGAAATCCAAGGGACAGGCGTGCACGGCAAGATTATAAAAAAAGGATATTCTGGCTTTGCTGCCTGAAAATGTTGACTCAGACAGTATCACGTCTCCGGCTCAAATTGAAAAAGACGGAAGAGATACCTGACAATATCACTCCTTATGGAGAAATTGAGCGCTTTCCAATGACGCCAATGCGGAAGGTCATTGCTCAACGAATGGTGGATTCTTACCTGACAGCGCCAACTTTTACTCTCAACTATGATGTAGATATGACAGAGCTACTGACGCTACGCAAAAAGGTTTTAGAGCCAATCATGGAAGCGACAGGAAAGAAAATTACGGTTACGGATTTGCTTTCTATGGCAGTTATCAAAAACTTTGATGAAGCACCCTTTATCTTAATTCGTATTTGACAGAGGACGGGAAAAACCATTATCATGCACAATTATGTCAATCTGGCTATGGCTGTTGGTATGGACAACAGGCTTATGACACCAGTGGTTTACAATGCCGAAAAAAATGAGTCTGTCTGAGTTAGTTGTTGCTTTTTAAGGATGTGATTGGTCGGACTTTAAATGGGAAATTAGCTCCAAGTGAGCTGCAAAACTCAACTTTTACGATTAGCAATCCAGGAATGTTTGGCGTTCAATCCTTCGGACCAATTATCAATCAGCCAAATTCCGCGATTTTGGGAGTTAGCTCAACCGTTGAAAAACCAGTCGTAGTAAACGGAGAAATTGTGATTCGACCAATTATGAGTCTTGGATTAACCATTGACCACCGAGTCGTGGACGGTATGGCAGGTGCTAAATTCATGAAAGACCTAAAAGAACTGATTGAAGACCCAATTTCAATGTTGGTATAAGAGAAAGTTTAAATGAGAGGAAAATAAAAACATGGCCTTAGAAGTAATTATGCCAAAAGCCGGCGTTGATATGACGGAAGGACAGATTGTTCAATGGAATAAAAAAGTTGGCGAATTTGTAAAAGAAGGAGAAATCCTTCTGGAAATCATGACAGATAAAGTCAGCATGGAGTTAGAAGCAGAGGAAGATGGCTACTTGATTGCTATCTTGAAAGGAGACGGTGAGACTGTTCCTGTAACGGAAGTTATTGGTTATCTGGGCGAAGAAGGAGAAAATATTCCGACTACTGTGGCTGCTTCAGATGCTAGTTCAACACCAACTGCAACCACAACTTCAACGATGATAATAAGAGTGATGATGCTTATGATATTGTGGTTATTGGTGGCGGACCAGCTGGCTATGTGGCAGCGATTAAAGCAGCTCAATTAGGAGGCAAGATTGCCCTTGTTGAAAAATCTGAACTAGGTGGAACCTGCCTCAACCGTGGTTGTATCCCAACCAAGACCCTATCTTCACAATGCGGAAATTATTGAAAGTCTAGCCCATGCAACAAACCGTGGTATTATCATTGAAAATCCAAACTTTACTGTCAATATGGATAAAGTTTTGGAAACCAAAAACAAGGTTGTCAATACACTTGTCGGAGGCGTTGCAGGTCTGCTTCGCAGCTACGGCGTTGATGTTTACAAAGGAATTGGTACCATTACCAAAGATAAGAATGTCTTGGTGAATGGTGCTGAACTCTTGAGACCAAGAAGATTATCTTAGCTGGTGGATCAAAAGTCAGCAAGATTAACGTTCCAGGCATGGAATCATCACTTGTTATGACTAGCGATGATATTCTGGATATGAAGGAAGTTCCAGAAAGTTTAGTAATCATCGGTGGTGGCGTTGTTGGTATTGAGCTAGGACAGGCTTTCATGCCCTTTGGTAGCAAGGTGACGGTTGTTGAAATGATGAATCGGATTGTTCCAGCTATGGATGCAGAAGTCTCTAAAAACCTTCGACTCATTCTTGAGCGCAAGGGCATGACCATTTTGACAGAGACCAAGTTGGAAGAAATTGTCGAAGAAAATGGCAAGCTCCGCATCAAAAGTTGCAGGAAACGAAGATATCATAGCTGATAAAGCTTTGCTTTCTATCGGACGAGTGTCTGATTTGGAGGGAATTGGCGAGGGTGACTTTGAACTAGACCGAGGTCGTATCAAGGGTCAATGAATATATGGAAACTTCTGTTTCAGGAATTTACGCACCTGGAGATATTAACGGTACCAAGATGTTGGCGCATGCAGCCTTTCGTATGGGGAGAAGTAGCTGCAGAGAATGCTCTAAAAGGCAATCACGTAGTTGCTAAATTAAATCTAACTCCAGCAGCCATCTACACTTTGCCAGAAGTTGCGGCAGTCGGTCTGACAGAAGAACAAGCTCGAGAAAAATATGATATAGCTATCGGCAAATTCAACTTCGCAGCAAACGGACGAGCAATTGCATCTGATGCTGTTCAAGGATTTGTCAAAGTAATTGCTGATAAGAAATACGGAGAAGTTCTCGGTGTTCACATCATCGGTCCCGCTGCAGCCGAGTTAATCAATGAAGCCTCTACTATCATCGAAATGGAAATCACGGTAGAAGAAATGCTCAAGACCATTCACGGTCATCCGACATTCTCAGAAGTTATGTACGAAGCATTTGCAGACGTACTCGGCATGGCTATTCATGCTCCAAAGAAAAGATAAGAGGCACGATTGAGATGAAATACATTATTAACAACAGTAATTATACAGCTTTTAATATCGCTCTTGAGGAGTATGCCTTCAAGCATCTTCTTGAAGAAGATATGATTTTCTTGCTTTGGATCAATAAACCTCTATCATTGTCGGACGTCATCAGAATACTATTGAAGAAATCAATCGTGACTATGTCCGAGAACATGGCATTGAGGTTGTTCGTCGTATCAGTGGAGGTGAAGCTGTTTATCATGACTATAACAATCTCAACTATACCATCATTTCCAAAGAATCTGAAAACAAAGCCTTTGATTTTAAGAGTTTCTCTATCTCAGTCATCAAGACTTTGGAAGAATTAGGTGTAAAAGCAGAATTTACAGGACGCAACGATCTGGAAATTGACGGGAAAAAATTCTGTGGCAATGCACAAGCTCACATCAATGGTTGAATCATGCACCACGGTTGCTCTGCTTTTGACGTAGAATTATCCGTCTTAGCGAATGCCTTAAAAGTTTCCAAAGATAAGTTTGAGTCCAAAGGAGTCAAATCTGTTCGAGCTCGTGTAACCAATATCGTTGATGAATTGCCTGAAAAAATTACTGTCGAGCAATTTCGCGACCTCCTGCTAGACTATATGAAGAAAGAACATCCAGAAAATGACAGAATATGCCTTTTCTAATGATGAACTAGCTGAAATCAACCATATCAAGGAAACTCAAATTTGCTACTTGGGATTGGAACTATGGCAAATCGCCAGCATACAATGTCTCGTCGTGGTACCAAGTTTACTAGTGGTAAAGTCGAAATCTTTGCCAATATTGTTCAGTCAAAAATCGAAAACATCAAAATTTACGGAGATTTCTTTGGAATCGAAGATGTAGCAGCAGTAGAAGAAGTCCTCAAGGGTGTTTGGAACACTTGTCAGGCAAACCATCAAGCCCATGTTGAAACAGAGAGCAGGCGCTATCGTCATCGCATCATCTGTGACAGGCGATTTGGTCGCTGATGCTGGAGAAGCAGCTTATGCGATGACCAAGGCAGCTCTGGTCGGCTTAACCAAGGCCTTGGCAGTAGAATATGCCGATCGCAATATCCGAGTTAACTGCAGCCAGCTAGGCTATGCTCGGACACCGATGGTCGAAAAAAATGGCCCTGAATCCAAACCCAGAACATCCAGAAGTTCCTATTCAAGATATTGCGGCCGCTGTCCCAATGAAAAGATTAGCTAAACCGCAAGAAGTAGGGGAACTCTTTTGCCTTTTTAGGGTAGTGACGAATCCTCCTATCTTACAGGATCTCAAAATTGTCATTGACGGCGGTAGTACCTACCAGAAACTATGAGCATGGGCACAAACTAGCAGCATTTAGTTTCAATTAAAATAAAAAAAGTTTGCATACCTTAAATTATGCAAACTTTTTATTTTATAAATTATCCAATGCATTTTTGTTCGTCATTAACAATATGGGTGTAGAGGTCTGTAACTTGAGTACTGGCATGTCCTAGCTGATGACTGACCAAAACTTGAGATTTAGTAGCATCATAAAGTCGAGTAGCCAGCGTATGGCGGAGTTTGTGAGGTGTCACACGAACTTTGAAATCTTCAGAATACTTTAGCAACCATCTTTTTCTACACTAGAAGCATCAATCCGGTTAGGAACACCTCTATATTCTGTCAAAAATAGGGCAGTGTCTGATTTTTCAGCTTTATAACGTTTAGAGCGAACCTCCAGGTACCTTTTCCAAATAAGCTTTGGCAAAAGCTGCAACATTGACAGAATCTCTTTTTCCCGCCCTTACGAGTAACTTCAATGACCATCATTTTGAGATTTAGGTCTTTCAAATCAAGATTTACTGCCTCGGATAGACGAACACCAGATGCAAGAAGCAGTAGCTATGATTGCCAAATCTCTCTTTATTTTTGTCAAAAGAGGAGAGAGCCTGATTTGATAAATTTTTAGGGTATTCATCATCAATATAATTCAAAAAAATTGTTCAGTTTCTTCGCCCAAAAAGAGTTTTTGTTTGATGTTTTCAGCGCGCAGCTAAAGTCTCTTTTTTCTTAGTAGACACTTTTTTTCATGACATTACGATAGAAATAAGGTTCCCCATTCTCATTTTCCACCTCTTCAGTTAAATATTTATAAAGGCTAGAGAGAGCAGAAAGAGTGCGATTAATAGTGGTTTGAGATACTCCGTTTTGCGTGGTATTAGCGTTAAGCAATGGACGCTCCGTAAGTAAAGAATAAACGCTTCCATGTCTTTTTAGTCATATTTTCCAATACTGACAGAGGAATTTCTGCAATCCATGACACATCAGCAATTCCAGAGTCTAAAATCCAATGAAAAAGCGATCATATTCTTTGAGATATTCATATAAGGTTGTAAAACTGTATGGAACAGTCAATTTAGACTGATAGTATTCCAAAAATGTACCAAGGCATGATAGCTTTTTAGTTTTTCAATTCTTTTCTAACAGTATTTCACGTTTCATTAAGATATTCTCCATCATTTCTATAATAATAAAGTATAGCACACTCTGTATTTTTCAAGAAAATTATAGTTTTTCGGAAAGATGTTAGAAGAGAAATAGACAAGTAAGCTACTCTTGTTTACTTGTCTATGAGATATTATTTATATTCTTTATCTACAACCTAATATCTCTATACCAAATTTCAATTTTTAGTATATATTTTAGCAATTTTTTTCATTGTAAATTGATTTTAACCAAGCTACAAAATTTTTTTATCAAATTTTTCTCTATTAATAATTTGGTTTGGTGTTCCTTTTTATTAGAATTGGCAGACATTTGATCATCAAGTTGAGAAGATAGTGAAGGGATTTCTATTTTAATTTTTTTATAAGGCTTACTTTCAAAATAATTTGTTTCTTCAGTAGATATTTTTACATCTTTTACATTAATAAAAATCCCATCTAGATTTAAGCTTTGCTTTTAACAATTGTCTTCTGAATATTTATTATAACCCAGAAAAATTGAAATGAATAAAGCAAATCACAGTTAAAGGAAAGCAATATTTCTAACTAATATCATTTTACTTCTCCACTTTCAGACTTTTTATCTACTAAAAACAGGTGTATCGTCGTCTTTTTAAATCATATTCAACATACAATTATATTTTTCTTACCAACGCTAAAGAACCAACCACCTTCATCCAGAAATTTTTCCTATAATTTTAACACGGTTGGAAGAAGGTTTAAAATCAAATTTAACATTATCTTGATCTCGAAATTTTTCCCACTCATTAAATTTTATATTTGATGTATTCCAAATTTTCTTTTGTAAATCAGCTAATATCTTTCTTTTGAACCTTGGATAAATCGCTATAACTACTAATTTTTTTACCATTTTTCCATTCACTTAGTGTACTTCCGTCATAAAAATCTTATAAGTGCTAGTTGACTGAGAAATTGTATCATTGTTAATAGAATTTTCAAAAAGCAGTTTTTAACTGACTTCTATTTGAATCATCATCGAACAAAGGAGAATAATTAATTAGCTTTTGGTATAGAGATATCAACTTTTTGCTTCTTTGCTACTAAACCAACTGATAAAAAGCGTTTTGAGAAATAATCCCTACATTACTTCCGATTATTGAAGAATAGGGCATCCCTTACATTATTTTTTTCGCACTTATTTCTTGTTTTTGTTGATTCCAAGGAGATAAAGAATTAAACAAACTTCTAAAGATGGAATCCCTATGAAAATAACAGCAAAAACTAAAACAATAACAAATATAAATAGAGAAATAAAATTTGTTATTGCAGTTTTTATTTGTTTTATTCCTAATTCAGCAAATTGAGATATAAACCTTGTGACGAGATTTGCTGAATGGGTTTGAGGGTTGATTCTGTTTTTCTTTCATAATAATCCTTTATCCCTTTAAACTTTTTCCTAATATATATTTATTATAAAGTTATTGCTTATTATTTCGGTTTTTCTTAGCTCTTTTTCATTTTTATTTGCCATACGTTTCATGGCTTGTTTGGTTGCAAATTCGCTGATTTTTCCTTTAAGTCCACCGCCAAACATCTGGCTCATATCAGGATTACCAGCTCCCCCTAAAGCGGACATATCCATGTTTTGAAGTGCTGACATATCCATCCCGTTCATATTTGGCATATTTTTGGGTAAATTGTTAGGTTTAGTCCCATTTGCTTCATCATCTTATTCATATCACCAGACATGACACCCTGCATGACTTGCTTTGCTTGGTTAAAGTCTTTGATAAATTTGTTGACTTCGACAAAGCTATTACCAGAACCTGCAGCAATCCGACGGCGACGACTTGGATTAAGAAGGTCAGGGATTTTTCCTGTTCGGTAGGTGTCATAGATGACACAATGGCACGTTTGCGGGCGATTTCGTTTTCATCTACCTTAAAATTCTTCATAGCAGGATTAGTTAGCCATGCCAGGAATCATCTTTAACAAATCTTCCATTGGCCCCATATTTTGTACTTGATCTCAGCTGGTCAATGAAATCGTTGAAATCAAAGGTATTTTCTCTCATTTTTCAGCCATCTCAAGTGATTTTTGCTCATCATACTCTTGAGAAGCTTTTTCAATCAAGGTCAGCATATCTCCCATGCCCAAAATGCGGCTAGACATCCGATCTGGGTGGAAAGTTTCAATATCGGTAATCTTTTCTCCAGTACCAGTGAACTTAATTGGCTTTGCCAGTGATTTGCCGGACAGATAAGGCTGCACCACCACGTGTATCGCCGTCAATCTTGGTCAGAATAACCCTCAGTCACTTCCAACTGAGCGTTGAATTCGCGAGCTACATTGGCAGCTTCTGACCAATCATAGCATCTACGACCAAGAGGATTTCATTTGGTTGAGCCAGTGCTTTGACATCGCGCAGCTCATTCATGAGTTTTTCGTCAATTTGTAAACGACCTGCCGTATCAATCAAGACATAGTCGTTGTGATTAGCTTTGGCTTGCTCCAGACCTTGATGAACAATCTCTACTGCTGGTACTTCTGTGCCTAGTGAAAAAGACTGGTACATCGATTTGCTGACCAAGAGTTTTAAGCTGGTCTATGGCCGCCGGACGATAAATATCAGCAGCTATCATCAAAGGACGAGCGCCTTCTTCCTTCTTGAGTTTATTGGCCAACTTTCCGGCAAACGTAGTCTTACCAGCACCTTGAAGACCGACCATCAGTGATAATAGTCAGGGATTTTTGGAGATTTGATAATTTCTGCCGTATCAGAGCCTAATACAGTGGTCAATTCTCATCAACAATCTTGATAATCTGCTGAGCAGGATTTAACGTATCAATAACTTCATGTCCGACAGCACGTTCACGAACTTTCTTTGATAAAGTCTTTAACAACTGGCAGAAAGCTACATCGGCTTCCAAGAGTGCCAAACGAATCTCTTTGGTCGCTTCTTGAACATCACTCTCTGAAATTTTGCCCTTGCGACGTAGATTTTTAAAAAACGTTCTGTAAACGTTCAGTTAAACTTTCAAATGCCATAAAATGTATTTTCTCCTAGTTATTGTTATTGATGTTTGGGTATTTTTGAGCTAACAATCACTATTCTCGATTGTCAATACTGGATAAAATCGAAATTTGCTCTTGTAAATAGGTGTCATCTGCATACTTTTTCCATTATTTGATCAAAAATCTGACTTCTGACGATATAATCTGAATACATGTGCAGTTTCATTTCGTAGTCTTCGAGAATCTTTTCTGTTCGTTTGATATTGTCATAAACAGCCTGACGACTAACTTGAAATTCTTCAGCAATCTCAGCTAGACTATAATCATCTGCATAATAAAAGCTCAATATAATTCATTTGCTTATCTGTTAAAAAGCGCTGCATAAAAACTCAAAAAAGAGCATTCATTCGATTGGTTTTTCAATTTCCATAAAGATTATTATATCAAAAAAATACAGATAAACTCTACTAGCGAAGAGCTTTTACTCACTAAAAACACTCTTAAATTACCAAGGGTGTTTACATGTATATTAAATTATGTAAAACAGATCAGTTATTTTCTAAATAAAATTCAAACCGTTCGCCGACATACTGACTTTTAACATATTCAAAAAGCGGTGCCATTATCAAAAATAAGAAATCTGTGTCAAACCAAGAATGGCATGTCCTCTAGGAATTTCTAAGTACTGCAGCAATCTTTTCTTTTGCAAGACGAGCATAGATGGTCTGTTGAGATTTTCCGATTTTATAGCCATGTTCTTGTAAGGTTTGGAAAAATGCTTCGTAATTTCTTCTTTATTAAAAATTTTTGATGAATTTCTCTGGAATGGAAGCGACTTCGTAAACTACAGGAATATTGTCCGCATACCGCACCTGCTCCATACGAATGACGTTTTCCGTCTTTTCGATTCCCTAATTTTTGACTTCCTCTTTACTCGGCAATGTTCGGCGATAAGAAATTAGCTGGCTCGATGGTGTCTTGCCTTGGGCTTTGATAATTTCTATAAAAGCTAATGTGCCACGCATTTTTCCTGAACTCGCGTACTGGCTACAAATGTACCACTTCCCATACGACGTTCCAGTACTCCTTCTTCTACTAAAAGAGTGATTGCTGACGGAGTGTCGTGCGACTAACTTCAAATTGTTCAGCTAAATCGCGCTCGCTTGGCAATCGCTGTCCGATTTTCCAAATTTCTTCGTCGATTTCTTTTTATTTGATCGTGAATTTTAATATAGGCTGGAAGCATAGTAACCCTTTTCAAGAATGATTTCCCTTTTTCATTGTATTATCAATTGAAATAAAAGTCAATCGCTACTTAATGTTATTGGAAAAAGTCTCTATTTTGTGTTAAAATAAACAAAGAAAAAGTCTTTTAAGAAAGGAAGAAATGACAACTACAACTGAATTGCAAGATGTTGAAAGAATTATTGTACTGGATTATGGGAGCCAATACAATCAGCTTATTTCACGCCGAATCCACGAGATTGGTGTTTTTCTGAGCTGAAAAGCACAAAATCACAGCTGCTGAGGTTCGTGAGATAAATCCGGTCGGAATCATTTTGTCAGGTGGACCAAAGTCTGTATATGAAGCAGGAGCATTTGACATTGATCCTGAAATTTTTGAATTAGGTATTCAATTTTGGGAATTTGCTATGGAATGCAGCTTTTTGACTCACAAATTAGGCGGAAAGTTGTACCTGCTGGAAATGCCGGAAACCGTGAGTACGGTCAATCCGAGCTCACTCATACTGCCTCTAAACTGTTTGCAGAAACTCCTGAAAAACAAATTGTTCTCATGAGTCACGGAGATGCTGTCACCGAAATTCCTCAAGATTTGTACGTACTGGTACTTCTGCCGACTGTCCATTTGCAGCTATTGAGCAACCTGAAAAGCAGATTTATGGCATTCAATTTCACCCTGAAGTACGCCACTCTGTTTATGGGTATGATATTCTACGCAATTTTGCTTTTGAAAATATTTGTGGCGCCAAAGGCGACTGGTCAATGGATAACTTTATTGAAATGCAAATCAAGCGAATTCGAGAAACGGTTGGCGATAAACGTGTTCTTCTCGGGCTTTCAGGCGGTGTTGATTCATCCGTTGTTGGCGTTCTCCTTCAAAAAGCTATCGGAGACCAGCTTATCTGCATCTTTGTAGATCATGGATTGCTCCGTAAGGGCGAAGCAGATAAAGTCATGGATTCCCTTGGAGGAAAATTCGGTCTGAATATCATCAAAGCAGATGCTGCCAAACGTTTCCTTGATAAATTAGCTGGTGTTTCTGATCCAGAACAAAAAGCGTAAAAATCATCGGCAATGAGTTTGTTTATGTCTTTGATGATGAAGCAAGTAAGCTAAAAGATGTAAGATTCCTCGCTCAGTGAACACTATACACAGATGTGATTGAATCTGGTACTGATACTGCCCAAACAATCAAATCGCACCACAACGTCGGTGGACTTCCCGAAGACATGCAGTTCAAACTGATTGAACCTCTCAATACACTTTATAAAGACGAAGTTCGTGCACTTGGTACAGAACGGTATGCCGGATGAAATCGTTTGGCGTCAGCCATTCCCAGGTCCAGGACTTGCTATTCGCATTATGGGTGAAATTACGAAGAAAAAACTCACAACTGTTCGCGAATCCGATGCCATTCTCCGTGAAGAAATCGTGAAAGCTGGACTTGATCGTGATATTTGGCAATACTTCACTGTGAATACTGGTGTTCGCTCGGTCGGTGTTATGGGGGATGGTCGAACTTATGATTATACCATTGCTATTCGTGCTATTACTTCTATTGACGGGATGACAGCAGATTTCGCTAAAATCCCTTTGGGAAGTACTACACAAAAATCTCTGTTCGTATCGTTAATGAAGTGGATCACGTCAACCGAATTGTTACGATATTACCAGCAAACCATCAGCAACGGTTGAGTGGGAATAAAAACAGAAAAAGCTAAACTTCTTATTTCTTGAAGTTTGGCTTTTAAATTTGTCAGTTTATTTTCCCACAAAAATTGAATCAGTATTTTATCTACTTCTGGGTTTTCATGTAATTGGCTATGTTGTGCTAGTTTGCCCGGTAATTTTCTTTTCTTGATAAGATTTGGCATTGTCTGCAACTAAGTATTTCAAACTTCGAGATGAAGAATTTAAAAACAGAACCGTCTGATCCATTTTTATAATCACCATAGATATTCAAAAACGTCAATTTGATTTTTGTGGGAATACTTCACGTAATGGTAATAATCTTTGAAAAGTTTGCGTGACTCGGTTTGCTGACCTGTTGTTTTGTCAACTTTCACATCAGATGATAAGCCCATAGCTTCTAAACCGACAGCGAAATTTGCGATATTCACTTGTTTTTGCAGCTGTGGCAAGTTCTCATCTTGAGCATGTTCTAAAAGATAATACAAAATCGACATATTCCCAAAGAATGACCCTACCATATTCATTTTTGTAAAGCCATACTTTTCCTGTAGCTTGCTGACGACAGCTTTTTGCATACCGTCCAACATCAATGGGATTGCGATTGTCTTCGTAATTCACTTCTACGATTGGATTGATAGCACCTTTGGGAATGTCTCCCTTAACGTAACTGTACCATTTCCTATCAACATTTGCTCGAATAACTGTTTTTGTTACCCCTGCTTTTTACTGCATTCGTCATATGCCACTCCGCATTGGCACTACTCTACAACCATGAAAGAAAAGGGTTGGCGTAGTGGATTGTACATAATCCTTTTTGTCCAATTTACCGTCCGCTTTAACGTTGTAAAATAAAAAGCAGAAATAGCAATCAGAACTGTTAAAACTCCTGTAGTTAGGGACCGCTTTTTCGTCATTTTTATCGCTTCTTTCTGTGAGATATATTTTTAAGTATAACACGTAACGATATAAATAACAATTGATTTAGTTTGAAAAACCCTAGTAGAAATAAGCTACTAGGGGTGATGTTATTAAAACCAATTCATCACTTTCTATGATGTGCATATTCATCTGAACTTGTCGGGAGTAATAATAATCCCCACCATTGATATAGAGCTTGAGAGCCATGAAGGAGGGCGATGGGGTGGTAATAAGAATAGGTTTGCCCAGTCACGTTTCCTAAACTTGGTGCGACAACATTTTTGGAGTATTTTGCTCAAATCAAGGGTATTTTTCGCCACCGTGTTTTGCAATATAATCGATGTAAGCTCGACCAAAGTTATAGGCTTGTACAGCGGTCCAAACATCTACTTTCTTTCTTGAGCTACATTTAGATTCGCAGATAAGGTCTGAACACCTTGACGAATGCTTTCTTTATTATCTAAAATAGAGTTTTTCTGACCCGTCGCACTTTCACTAGATTGCATGACATCAGAAACTTTTTCCTTTTTGTTTCTGTGTAAATCATGCAAGGGACTAGTTCTTCATTGGCTGCAGTATCTTGCCTCGTCTACACTTCTCTCACTAAGCTACGGTAGGTCATCACTTGCTTGACATCATGATGAACTTGAACAAGCTTGTAACCAACAAAGATTAAAAAGAATGAGAAGGATCAATTTTCTAAGAATTTTTAAACATTATTTACTTTGGATATCTTCTATGTTTTTGATGAGAATGGAATAGGGTTCCATTCTCGTTTTGTATGAATTCTACGGATTCCGCATCTTGATAGATGTTATTGGGGACAATGAGTTCAATCCCATTTGAAAGAGAGAGCTTTTGATTTTTCAAATTTTTCTTCTGATGACTACTATCAATTTCATCAAATTTAACAGTTTCTGGAATTGTTTCTAACCTGATCAATAAAAAGTCAAACGAGCTGTCAGATTGTTATCGAACAAGTCATCTGCTAATTTTTCTGGTGATAATTCATCATTTTCTTCTAAATTTTTGAAAATAGACTGATTTAACCTTGGATTGAAATTGAAAAATCATCTTGATGAAAGCTCTGCAACTTTTTGAGCTGTTTTTCTAAGGCTTTGATAGATTTCTTGGGGAGAAATTTTTAGGATTGACTTGTAACAGATTATCGAGAAAAATAATTGAGAAAAAGCACCATTGTATTTAATCCGCTTTTCAATCAAAATGGTATTTACGTGATTGAAGATTGATGACCAAGGCTTCATCAGCGCCTGTACCAAATCCCGGCAAGTTGTTCTGGGTAATCTTGATAGGATTATCTACTTCTCCACCTAAGTGGGTGAGGTTTCCCGCAGAGCAATGCGCAGCAAGATGCTCTACTCCTTCCTTGTCAAATTGAACAAAAATCAAATCATTAGTTTTCTGATTTTCGCTCACCGAAAACCTCTTTCCAGAGATTGGCAATCGTTATAGAAGTTTCTAAAAGGTCTTTTTGTCACATGTGATAAAAAGACATTATCTTCGGTAAAATACACTGTTTTTGGCCTCATCTGAATAGACACGTTCAATCTTTTTGCGAAGATATTCTTCAATTTTTGGAGTAACATAAGATATTTATCTGCTAAAAGAAGGTCGGTGTCTGACGGACTAAATTGATGAATAATAGCTTTTTTTACGTAAATGTCCATTTCAGTCCTCATATAGTGGAAAGGCATCGGTCAATTCTTTAACTTCTGCACGAACCTGCTGTAAAATAGCTTCGTTGTTTGCATTCTCTAAAGTTTTGATGATCAATTCTGCTACTTTAGTACTTTCAGCTACCCCAAAGCCACGAGCTGCAATAGCTGCGGTTCCGATACGAATGCCACTTGTCTTAAATGGAGATAAGGTTTCATAAGGGATAGAGTTTTTGTTGAGAGTGATATGGACATCATCCAAAAGGTTCTGAGCGACTTTTCCATTTTCAACGACTTTGGTCACATCCACAAGAAAAAGATGATTCTCCGTACCGCCTGAAATGACACGGAAATTACCATGTTGTTGGAATACTTGAACCATTGCCTTAGCATTATCTAAAATCTGCTGAGCATAAACTTTGAAATCTGAATCCAATACTTCTTTGAAAGCAGCTGCTTTAGCTGCTACGACATGCTCTAGCGGTCCTCCTTGAATTCCTGGGAAGATTGCGGAATTAATCTTTTTCGCCAATTCTTCATCGTTGGTCAAAAATTAAGCCGCTACGAGGTCCTCGAAGGGTTTTATGAGTGGTAGTTGTCGTAATATGTGCATACGGTACTGGACTTGGATGCAAATCAGCAGCAACTAAACCGGCAATATGAGCCATGTCTACCATGAGTTTGGCTCCGACAGTATCTGCAATTTCACGGAATTTAGCAAAATCAATAATATGTGAATAGGCAGAAGCACCTGCAACAATCAATTTAGGGTTTGACTTCTTTAGCCTGCGCCAAAAATAGCATCAAAATCTAAAAAGTTCCGTTTCAGGATCGACATTATAAGGCACAAAGTTATAGGTTTTCCCAGAGAAGCTAACAGCTGCGCCATGTGTCAAATGTCCGCCTGCTGCAAGATCCATTCCCATTACTGTATCACCTGGCTCAATTAAGGCCATATAAGCCGCACAATTCGCCTGACTGCCTGAGTGGGGTTGAACATTGGCAAATTTTGCTCCAAAAATTTCTTTAGCACGTTCAATTGCTAATGTCTCAATCACATCCACAACGTCCGTACCACCATAATAGCGACGACCTGGATAACCTTCGGCATATTTATTGGTTAAATAGAACTCAGTGTGCCATAACAGCTTTTGAAACAACGTTTTCTGAAGCAATCAATTCAATATTGTTTTGCTGACGTTTTTCTTCTAGCAATGGCTTCCAAAAGCTCAGCGTCATATTCTTTATAGTTTTTATGGTCAAAAATCATAAGAGTCTCCTCTCTTAAAAGCGAGCTAAAACCTATTTAGTCAAGGTTTAGAAGTGAATTTCTGAATTTTAGCGAGAATTCTTCATGAGTGACAGCACTCTTGGCGTAGAATATATGTTGTTTCACCAGATAAATCCAAAAATAGTTGAATCCTCGTCCTGTTAGAAAAGCATCATCTTCTATATCAAGAACTTCGTGATTGAAATCGGTCATAATTTGCTGGAAGTTTACTCCGCTACTCTTTCCAGATAAGTTGCGGACGGACCAATGAGAGGTCCAAATTTTTCTAATCAAGTCCAATGTTTTAGGATGACTAGGACACGAAAACCAATTGTTTTCATACCTGAATTTTACCCAAATTGAACTTGTTCATTAGCTTGTAAAATAATGGTCAAGGACCGGGTAGAAAGGCTTTGATAGAGCTTTTTAAATACTGAGGCTGATGTTTGGAAAATTGATAAATTTCTTCTGCTTGAAACATTTAAATTCAAGCCTTTTTCGTTGAGGTCTCGCCTTTTTAAGTCATAGACATGACTGACGGCCTGCTCATCCAGTGCTTTTACAAAATAAACCATAGATAGTCTCAGTTGGCAGCTTACGACTGTCTCCTCCACTGCCTCAGTACTTCCTCAATTTTTATCCATTATCTCACCACTACCATTCTATCTTTTTCCGAATTGATCTGCAAAGACGCGAATTTCATTTTTGGAAATGCAGACTCAAATATACATGTTCCCTTGTTTGTAGCCAATTTCGAGATAGATTTTTCCTTTTCTGTCAAATGTTTTTGGGCGTTCTCAGCAATTTTTCGATAAACAGCATACCCGTCTTCTTCAGTAAAAGAGCAAGATGAGGTTCTGAAGCAAGTACATTTAGTCCTACTCTTCTCTGTCCGTCTCTGAAATATAGGGCGGATTGGATACATAATATCATACTTTTCCTGTACTCGCCTGAAAACAATCAGACTGAACAAAAATCAATCGCTACATCAATTGATTCCGCATTTTTCTTGCGCCAAATCCAGAGCATCTGGGAAATCGTCGGAAGCCGTGACCTGCCACTCGCACGCTCAGCAGCCAAAGATAGAGCAATTGCTCCACTTCCAGTGCCAATATCCAAAACTTTCAGACTGCATAGTTTTGATTAGACAAGATAAGGTTGACCAATCCCTCAGTTTCCTGGTCGGGGAATTAGCACTCGTTCATCTACTTTGAACGAATGTCCATGAAATTCTGCGTTCTAATAATGTATTGGGCAGGTCTGCGAACTAATAATTGAGATTGAATCTTTTCAGTAATTCTATATCATCTTCTGTTGCTTCTGCCTCGCATTTTTCAACACAAATTGGGTAAAAGATAAGTTTCCAAAACTTGAAAAGTAAAGGAGAGACTTTCAGCTCTTCGCTAACTGCTCAAGCTGTTTTTCCATTTCAGCAAGAATTTGAGCTACATTTCATTGTATTCAATTCTTCTAGTTTTTGTGTTTGGTCATCATACCAAGGCATCAACAACTTCATCCAGTTTGCCAGCTAAAATCGTATCTAGCTTTTGCAGCGTTAAACCAATACGATGATCTGTCACACGATTTGTGTGGGAAATTATAGGTACGAATTCGCTCTGAGCGATCTCCAGTACCAATAGTTGATTTTCGCTCAGCATCTTGCTCGTCTTGCGCAATTTGCGCAAAATGGCTCGCTACGCGCGCACGAAATGATCTTCATAGCTTTTGTCGCGATTCTTTTGTTGGGTCTCGTTCTTCCTGCATTTCAACCTTAATATTTGTCGGCAAACGAACGATCCGAACGGCTGTTGCAACTTTGTTGACATTCCTGACCGCCAGCACCAGAAGCGTGATAAATGTCAATTCGAAGATCTTTTGATCAATATCATATTCCACTTCTTCAACTTCAGGCATGACTAAGACGGTTGCTGTTGAAGCGTGAACTCGTCCTTGACTTTCTGTTACCGGGACACGTTGTACGCGATGAGCACCTGATCTCGTATTTTTAATTTGGAATACACGGATTGGACCAGAAACCATCGCTACTACTTCTGAAGCCACTGACTCCATCTCATGGAGGCTTCCATAACCTCAAATTTCCATCCTTGCGATTCGGCGTATTTTTGATACATCGTCAGAAGATCACCAGCAAAGAGTGAAGCTTCATCACCTCCTGCTGCACCACGGATTTCTAAGATGATGTTTTTATCATCGTTTGGATCTTTTGGCAAAGAAGAATTTTCAATTTTTCCTCGTATTCTTCTTTTTCAGCTTTTTGCATCTTTGAGCTCTTGCTTTGCCATTTCTTCCAAATCAGCACTCGTCAGTCATCTTTTAATCATTTCTTCCGCATCTGTACTATTTTGAAGAACCCTTTTATATTCACGATAAGCTGCTACCGTATCGCGCGTACTCGCTTCTTCTTTGGACAATTCCATAAAACGCTTGGTGTCACTGACAACATCAGGGTCACTCAAAAGCTCCCCCAGTTCTTCGTAACGATCTTCAACGGCTTGTAACTGTTCATAGATATTCATCGTTTGCTATTTTCTCCTTCACTTCTCATTTCCTCTATTTCTGGCTTTTAAGAAATAATGCCTGACAGACAGGAATATATGTTTCATTCCCACCGATTTGAATCTGTTTCCCTTCATAGACCGGCTTACCATTCGTTGTTCTCAATACTCATGGTTGCTTTTTGGAGCAAAATTGACAAATGGTTTTAATCTCATCAATTTTATCTGCTAGAAGCAGGAGATATTTGAGCCTTCAAACAACTCCATTGCGAAAATCATTTTTCAAACCAAAAGCCATAACTGGTACATTTAATTCATCAACTACTCTTGCCAAATCATAGACATGATGACGAGATAGAAACTGCGCTTCATCAATCAATACACAATAAGGTTTTTCGGCATTTCTTGAATAAAGCGGAAAAATATCAGCATCTTCTCGCTATCGCATTGCTTTTTCGCTTCATTCCGATACGACTAGAAATAACGCTGAAACCGTCACGTGTATCAAGTGCGCTCGTCATAATGACAACACCTTGCCTTGTTCTTCGTAGTTGTGTGCTACTTTTAAAATTTCGATTGTTTTGCCTGAATTCATCGTGCCATATTTATAATACAATTGAGCCATTTTCTTTTAATTCGTTTCACCTCCACTTTTAATATCTTATTTTTACCATATCTGACACGCTTTAAAACCTAATTTGTGATAAAAATAAAAATATCAAAGATAGAAAAGGAGATATAACATGCCATTTGTCAGAATTGATTTATTTGAAGGACGCACTTTAGAGCAAAAAGAAAGTCTTTCAGAAATTACTGCGCTGTCGTGAAAATACTAGCGCGTCACAATCTGCTGTTCATGTCATCATCAACGACATGCTAGAAGGGACTTATTTCCCACATGGTGAAATGCGTATTAAAATAACAAAAGAATCTTGGATAAAAATCTGAGATTCTTTTTAATTCAGAATGATAACATAATGCTATACATTTAGCTAATTTCTTTTTGAATATGATTGATACGAAGTTGGTATAAAATGCCACTAACAACCAGACTAGAAATTAAACCAATCCAATAAGCAAAGGGACCTCAAATTTGTCTGTAATCCAATAGTAACTCAACTGGTAGCGACACCTTCAACAGCCAATCAAACCTAAATAAAATGGAACTTTGTATCCTTGTATCCGCGTAAAATCCTCATGAAGTAGCGCGCAAAGTATCTGCTAATTGAAAAATAAACTATAAGTTAAGAAAATGGACGTCAAACGTATAAATTTCCTTGTTGGTTCCATACAATGAAGCGACTTGATAACGGAAAAGATATAAAAATGTTAACGAAAAACAGCGAACCCAAGCGCAGTCAATCTTCCCAAAACACAATATTTTCTGACATAGTCTAGACGCTTTGCGCCACATTTCAAGAAAACGATAATCGCCATAGCATTAGAAATGCTGCATAGAAAAGCATACATAAGATTGGAAAAGCTGATAGCCGATTGGTGACTGGCAATGATTAACGAAGAAAACTTAGCCATGAGCGAAACCTACGACTGAAAATATCATCAACTTCTGCAAAGACAGTCCCGCCAATAGGAAAACTGAGACGAATACCTCCTGCAATCCTTTTTGTCCAAAAGGTCGAACTTTCCATAATTGATATAATTCTAGGATGTCTTTGCAACTACCACCGAAAGGATTAACAGCAACCAGTAAGTCAACGAAGTCTCGCAGCCCTGCCCTGCTCCTCCCATTTCCTGGAAAGCCAAATGCCCTCATAAATTAAAATGTAGTTAAAACTGGCATCAACGGTAGCAAGAGCAACATAAGGTATCATGGATAGTCTTGTCAATCCTAATGCGTCTAATAAAGAAACAGTACAACACTAAATAAAAAGCAAAGGGATAATGCCAAATGCCAAATACCAGAGTAGTGTATAGAAACTTCTACTACTAGTGGTTCTAAGCCAATATTGGACAAAACATGGTGCGCCTATAAATACAAGCATAAATAATAGGAGTGACAAGCCAAGTGATAGATAAATAAACTGATAAAAATCAGAAGCGATTTTTTCTTCTTGTTTTCGTCCCAGATGGTGTCCAATAATCGGAACCAATGCTGAGACAATACCAGTCAAAAAGGTGATCGGACTCCATAAGCTAGTCGCCATTGAAACTCCCGCCAAATGCAAAGTATGGTATTGCCCTGTCATGGTTGTATCCACAAACGAGGCTGAAAAATTGGCCAGTTGATAACTCAAAATTGGCATCGAGACAAATAAGGTCATTCGTTCTTTTAAATTACGAGCTTGGTACATACAATCTCCTCAAACAATACTTTCTCTCTTAACTATACTATAAGCACTTAGAATAGTCAAAAAGCTAGAGGAAATCCTCCCAGCCTCTTGTCGAGCTTCTATCTCTTCTCACGATTTAAAATAAGATTCAATACCATCGCAATGACGCTCGCCATAACAATCCCGATTTGAGAAAACATTTTCAAGCCAGTTGGCAAACTGTTAAAAGATTGCTCCATTTAGGGCTGACTCCTGCGGAAATAGATCAGCGGCAATCAAGAAATGATGTTCATTGTGTTCCAAAATCAACTCGTGCTAAGCATTTGCATCCTTGGACAGAAACAAAACCAAACATATGACAAGCATGGCACCACTGGAGTACAGGACTTGGAATAATTTGTGCTAAAGTTTCCCGAATTTCGGTACCAATCCATACAAGACTAAGAATCCTGCATGCATAACAAATTGGGAGCCGTGTTTTAATTCCAGAAAAGTTTGACCAAAACCAACATTTTGTAGGAAAATCCTGTATAGGAAAGTGTTAAAATACCGCCAAGAAGCACTGCAAGTCCTTCTGCACGATAAACATTTCGCAGACGAATGCTGTCTAACTTTTCATTCGGTAATATCTGAAAGCGCAAAATAAACACCTGTTGATTCTACTCAGAAACTGTTGCGATAATACATCATGACGATGGATGAAAGCTCGAACTAGGTATTCCAAAATAAAACGGTGTCGGAACATGTACAAGAGGAGCTTGAGTTACTGGCGCAAAATCTACTAAGCTCCATAAAGATAGCAATAATCGTTCCAATAATTGCTCAATCAGAATGGAAATGGATTTTAGAAAGCCTTTCGCAAAAATATTTACTAACAGTATAATTAAAATCATGACAGCAGCCAACAGCAAACTTTGTGCAGTTGGTTTTTCACTATTATTTCATATTGCCAATCGCAACAGGAATAAGTGCTACAACCATGGTGGTAATGACTGAGCCTGTCACAATTGCGGAAAGAAATTAACAATTTTAGAAAATGCCTGCAATCAAAAAGAACGTAAATACGGAAACGATGAGCGCCCAAACATAGCTCCGCTTCCATGTTTTTGACCAATCATAATCAGAGGTGCAACCGATTGAAAAAGCAACTGCGTACGACTGGCAAGCCAATTCCGAAATATTTATTGAGTTGCACTGTAAAGAATGTTGCCACACCACACATAAAAATATCTGTGGAGATAAGATAGGTCAGTTGTTGGCCTGAATAACCTAGCGCACCAGCAATCATAGTACGGGTACAAGAACTGACCCAGAGTACATGTACTATAGTGCTGCAAACCCAAGACAGCCGCCTGTGAATGTCTTTCTTTCAGTTCCATTATGCATCGCCTCATAAATACAACTTTTCCATTTTCAAATTTTTGAATACGAGCCAACGAAACGACTTTTCGCTTATCTTCTTCAGCAACTTTTCTTCCTTCTTGAATGATTTTTCAATCACAATGCCAATCGCTTCCACATACGGGCACCTGATTGTTCAATGATATTAACTCAGCCCTTTAGCTGCTTGCCCATTTGCTAGGAAATCATCGACAATAAGTACTTTATCGTGACGATTTAAAAATTTCCCTGCATTGATACCATACTTATCACTTGTTTGGTAAAAGAATAAACCTCGGTCGTTAAAATTCCTTCCGTCATAGTGATGTTTTTGACTTTTTCGCAAAATTATTGGAACGCCTAACGCTTCTGCTGTATAAATAGTCAGGTGCGATGCCAGATGCCTAATTGTCACAACTTTTGTAATACCAGCCGAGCGAAAAATAGGTTGCAAACACTTTCCCAATTTCTTTCATCAAGTTGAAATCGACTTAGTGAGTCAGAAATGAATCCACTTTTAAAAATATTTTCTCCCTAAAACATTTCCATCTTTTTAGGATACGTTCTTCTAATATCCTCATAAAATTCCTTTTAGAACAAAAGTGCTGCTTTTAGCAAGCCTCAAAACAATTGGTTAACCAACTGAATACAAAATTTCTTGCTAAAAACATAGCAGGAAAGTTGGAAGACCTACTTATTGTTAGACATTAGGTGCCTTGTAGAAACATTACGCCAAATTCGTAATATAAATAAGTAATTATTTTATTGTTAATGCGCATCACTGTTCCAAATGGAATTTTTCACAATGACATAATCTACGTGCTTAAGACCAGCTAAGTCTCTTCCGCCAGCATAGGAACAGCACTTTGCAAATCTTGCTCCATTTCTACCAAAGTGTCAGCTAAATGTCCTTAACTCGGTAAAAAGAATTTTTCTTTCCTTCCACATTCTTATACGTACCCTCTTTTGGTACTCTGAAGCCGAACCATAATACTCTTTGAACTGTTTGCCGTCTACTTCGACCGTTTTGGCCTGGACTTTCGATATGACCTGCAAATAGGGAACCAATCATCACCATGGTAGCACCAGCGAATGGATTTGGCAATGTCGCCATGCGTACGGAATACCACCGTCTGCAATAATCGGTTTGTGAGCAGCTTTTTGCACACCAACGAAGAGCTGCTAATTGCCAGCCACCTGTGCCAAAGCCAGTTTTACTTTTATGATACAAACTTTTCCTGGTCCAATGCCAACTTTTGGTTGCATCTGCTCCAGCATTTTTCCAGACTCACGAACAGCTTTCTGGTGTCCCGACATTTCCTGCAATCACGAAAGTATCGGGAGTTCTTTTTGATGTGCTGAATCATATCAATCACACTATCTGAATGTCCATGCGCAATATCAATCGTGATATATTCTGGTGCATCTTCTTTCAACTGGCTAACAAAATCATATTCATAATTTTTCACACCAACTGAAATAGACGCAATCAGTCCTTGCTCATGCATGCGCTTGATGAAAGGAATGCGACCAGCTTCGTCAAAACGGTGCATGATGTAGAAATAGCCACTTTTCGGCCAATTTTTCTGCTACATCTTCATCCAGAATTGTTTGCATGTTAGCTGGAACAACAGGAAGTTTAAAAGTATGATTCCCAAAAAGTAACTGTCGTATCTCGCTTCTGAGCGGCTTTTTGATGATACATTTATTCGGAATCAATTGGATATCTTCGTAGTCAAAAATAGGAAATTCGTTCAGCATATCATTCTCCTTTAATTTTATGCTAAAAATGACCTAGCCTATGCTTTCGCATCGCTACGCCTTTCCTGACGTTTCCTTTAGTATTATAACACAAGGTACAGAAATTACAATATAATGACGTATAATATATATCGTTCGGAAATGCAAGTTATTTTTCAGATTCTAAAAAGAGGTCCCCTCTTTATAATAGTAAAATCTTTAATGCGTCCAATATCTGATTTTTCAATACCACATAAATCATATCTCTAGATACAGGCGCGTGCTGCCATTCACTGTTTGGTTCTTTCCGTTGTGGTGTTGCATGGTAATCAGAATATCTCTGGCAGCTCCAACTCATGAACTTGCTTGCCGGCTATTTTTCAGAGACAGGAATTTCGATAAGTCGTCGTCTCTCCGTCATCTGCCACACTAGTCTGGAAGCATTCGTTCCAGCATAGCTTCATACACAGGTGCTCCGCCCAATAAATCCATTACAACGTATGCCACTAAAGTCACTAAACCAAGAGGCATGAGGTTTTCGTATATCGCCAACCATCTCAGTCACCAAGATGATTGCTGCTGTCAATGGAGCTTTAGAAATTGCACCAAAGTAGCCGCTCATACCTAAAATAATAAAAATAGGAAATTGCTCTTGTGTTGCAAAAGCCCTAATTACACAAATGACGCCAGCAATTGCTCCTAAAAGAGAGCCGAGAGCTAAAATGGGTGAAAAATACCGCCAGGAAGCCCGCTACCATAGCTGATCATACTCCAGATAAAGCGAATAACGAAAACATCATTAATGTTAATAGCAGATAGTGTTGACTGGTTAAAGAGAGAACCAGTTGATTGCCACCACCTAAAAAAGTTGTGGGAGAAAATACCCTATTGGAAGAATGAAAGAGAGCTATAATGGGATAGATATTGCGAAGAAAGGTGCAAAACTTCTCCAATCATATCATAAAATACGAGGCATAGCTAGAACAACTTTTCATATAAAATCCTGGAAAACCAAGAAAAATTCCTAACAACAAATAAAGCCAGTATTGCCCTAGCCCCATCAGAGGAATATTATCTGGCATATTTAATACAGGGGTCATTCCAAAAATCATAAAGCGGAACAAAATTCGCCGTTAAACTTGCCGCCAAAGACGAGACCCAAAAGAAACGCGAGAAAAATGATGATAGACTTCCTCAATAACAAACAGTAAACCCGCAATCGGAGCATTAAAAAGCTGCTGCCAGCTCTGCCGCTCACTAGCAATCAAGAACGCTCTTACAGGGCTTAAATGAAGATATTTGGCAATTTCTTTTCTCCCATTGCTCCAAGTTGAATACTGGGTCCCTCACGTCCTAGCATCAAGCCGCTTGCAATGGCTAAAACACCTAGAATATATTTTTTCCAGAGAACGCTCCACCATGATAAGCTCATCAGACCTTTCAGCTCTGCTTCTACTTGCGGAATTCCAGAACCTTTAATATCCTTTTCCGAGTGTTAGCTTTGCACTTATCCAAATCACACAAGCATAAAACAACAGAATAAAAGCAACCCAAATCATACTATCATGCCCTTGCTGATAGAAATGTTGAATGATATGAAATCCCCTTTCAATTAAAAAACGAAAAGAACCAACAATTGCACCCACGATAATCCTGACTAAAATTCCTCTTGGAAACTTGCAGACTAATCGAACTAGATGTAAATGCAAATTCTTTCTTGGTATTTGATATACCTTTTCTGTCTGAACAGACATCAGTTGCCTCCCAAATATATTCTCTCTATTTTAGCATAATTTTCACAATTTTTATTATTGCTTGCGGAAATTATTTTAGAGAATAAAAATACAGATAAAAACAAACCAGTCTCATGCGAAAACTGGTTTGTAAATTTAAGATCTTGACTCTTATTTTTCAGCTGTTAATGCTGATCGTGATAATTATAAGGTTTGTTAAAGTGTGGCGGGAAGAAAATATCTGTCAATGCCAATTTATCAATGGTCACTTTTTCTTGGATTGCGAGTGAGAAGAGATGAATGCCCATTGAAATATCTTCGTGCGAAGCCATTTGTGCTCAAGGATAACACGTGTATCTTTTATCAAAATACGATACGAATAGCTACTTCATGGTTGTTGTGTTTGATAAATTCTGGCTTTTGAAGGTCGTTAAATCCTGTTTCAACTGCGTTATAACCCGCAGCTTTTGCTTTTTCCAATGTCAAACCAGTTGAAACCATTTTAAGGTCGTAGATGTTGATACCGTTTGAGCCTTGCACCAATGCCTTCTAATTCGCGACCAGTTGCGTTATAAGCCCCGACGATACCTGAACGAACAGCGTTTGAAGCAAGTGCAATGTAGCTCATTTTACCAAGGGAATTGTCATAAATCGTTGCACAGTCACCAACTGCGTAAACTCCCGGAATGCTTGTTTCTTGTTTTTTATCAACAAGAATGCACCATTACGGATAAGTTCAATTGCACAGCGCCAAGGGCAGTGTTTGGTCGAAACCAACAGCCATAATGACCATGTTCTACGTCAAACGTTTCTTTATCTGTTACAATACGTTCAACTTTGCCTTCCCTTCAACTGCTTTCACAGTTTGACCGTAAGCAAGTTTAATACCATGATCTGCCAAGTTTTGACTCATCAAATCAGACACTCACGGTCGTAGTAACCAGCAAGGCAAGTATCTGCAACGTCAATCAAGATTGCTTCTTTCCAAGGCGTTCAAAAGCTTTCTGCGAGTTCAACACCAATGTAGCCAGCTCCAACAACAGCAACGCGATTGATGCCTTCGTTGTTTTTCAGCTTTTCAATCACTTCAGCAGAGTTTTGATACAATTTTACAAATTGAATATTTTCAAGAGTTGCTTTAAATTCACGATTTCCTTCTACAAAGTTCGACACCTTTGATTGGCGGGATAATTGGTTTGTGAACCAGTCGCAAAAATCAATTTGTCATAAGATTCAAGATGTTCTTGACCGTTTACAAGTGCGGTCACTTCTTTTTATCATAATCAACTGATAAAACAGGACTTTCCATGTAAACTTTGAGCACCTTTTGCTTTCAGAGTTTTTCTTTATCTGAATAGAACAATCCTTCTGGGCCGTCAATTTGCTTACCAATCGAAAGTGCCATCTCACATCCTAAAAATGAAATATTTGAATTTTGGTCAAACACCACAACTTCGTTTTCATTTCCGAAGTTGTCTAACATCATGTTGATTACAAGCTGTTACCAGCATGGTTGGCACCGATAACAACAATTTTACTCATAGAGCAATTCCTACCTTAATTTTTAATTTACTAAAACATTATAACATTATGTGTCAGCTGTTTACAATATATTTTGCTCATAAAACTGAAAATATTACATTTTCTATCAATTTGAAAAGAACTTTTCATGAATGATTTCATTTCTAATCTCAATGCATTCAAATTTTGAGTTTCTAGTTAAGACCATTCTATATGAAAATGATATGAAATTGTTGAAAATTTTTCACAAAAAGTTTATGAAAACGTTATCTATCTGTTATAAAAGATGTGTGTATTTAATCTATAGAAGGGAGGTAATGATGGATTTCATCTCTCGTTCTTATTCAGCTATCGGGCACGACGATTGCAATTTCGATTCTTCATCATCAGGCAGACTTGTTACTTGACGAGGTCGATTCAGCTCCTTTTTCTTTATGAAAAACGCTTTAGTGCAAATGATGATACTTCGGAGTTGACGAAAATTAACCATCAAGCTGGAAAGCAATGGATTCAGGTGCATCCTGATTTGTTTGAGCTAACTGAGCTAGGAAAAACAGCATAGTTTAGCTCAAAAATAGTCATAACTATTACTATCGGATCCACTTTGTACAAACATGGGCGAATTGGTTTTCAGACGTCAAAAGTTGCCTCAGCCGGAAGAAATCAAATATTGCCTTTCTTTAATAGAACCTACTTTTATTAAACTCGATTCTGCTTCTTCTAGTGTTTTTGGCAAAAGAAGAATGAAGTGACCTGTGGAGCACTTGGGCTAAAAGGCTGTTGCTGATAAAGTGATGGAGTTCTTAAAAACATAAAGGCGTGCACTGCTCTCATCAATCTAGGCGGGAATGTATTAACCATAGAAATCAACCAAGTTTCTAAGCTGTCCTTACGGATTGAATCCAGCATCCCAATTAACCGCAGGGAATAATCTGGCTCTTTCTTCTATCGTAAATCAATCCGTTGTGACTTTCGGGAATTTATGAGCGAACCTTTGAAAAACAAGGCAAAACCTATCACCATATTCTTGATGGTAAGACAGGTTATCCTAGTGAAACAGATGTCGCTAGTTTAACGATTGTGTCTAATCGCTCTGAAGACGGTGAAATTTGGACAACCCGATTATTTGGCGAAAGCCCATCGTCCATTCTAGAAACAAGTCGAAAAAGAAGAACAGATTGAAGCGTTAGGATTACAAAAGAAGATCAATTATTCTATTCTTCTGGTTTAAAAACCAGAATTGCTATTTAATATCGGAAAGGAAATAATTATGTTAAAAACTCATCGGTTTAGTTGGCACAAATTCAAAACGTTCCACCAATCGCCAACTATATACAATATGTGCAAAAACATTTTGCGGATAAAGCAGAAATTGAACTAGTGAAATCGAAAAGATATTCCCCATTTTCAATAAACCCGCAGACAAAAACTTCCAGCTATTGTAACGGAAATTGCTGAAAAGATCGAAGCGGCTGACGGGGTCATTATCGGAACGCCTGAATAGACCACTCTATCCCAGCTTCGCTCATGAGTGCTCTGGCTTGGTTATCTTACGGCAGTTTACCCATTGCTCAATAAACCGGTCATGATTACAGGTGCTTCCTTTGGAACCTTGGGTTCGTCTCGTGCACAGTTACAGCTTCGCCAGATTTTGGATGCCCCTGAGTTGAAAGCTTCCGTCATGCCTGGCTCTGAATTTTTGCTGTCGCACTCTCTGCAGGCATTTGATAAAGAAGGGAATCTCATCGACCTTGAAACTATTCAGAAATTAGATGCATCTTTGATGATTTCCGTCTTTTGTGAAAATTACCGAGAAACTATCCAGCGCGCAGGAATTATTGCACAAAGAAGCTGAAAACTTTGACTGGGAAAACTTGTAAGTAAGGAGAATGATGCAATGAAATTTGTAGGAATTGTAGGCTCAAATGCAGAGCAATCGTATAATCGTGAATTACTGGAATTTATCAGAAGACATTTTAAACTAAAAATTTGAATTGGAAGTCTTGGAGATTGATGAAATTCGATGTTTAATCAAGACGAAAAATGGGACGAATCTTTCCAGCTTCGCCTCCTATACAACAAAATTACCCCGTGCAGACGGAGTCATTATCGCAACACCTGAGCACAACCATGTACCATTACCGCCGCTCTGAAAAAGCGTGCTTGAGTGGCTGTCATTTGAGTTCATCCATTTGAAAACAAGCCTGCTCATGATTGTGGGCGCTTCTTACTACGATCAAAGGAACTTCACGCGCGCAGGTCCATTTTGCGCAAAATTCTTGACGCACCAGGTGTCAATGCTTATACTCTTCCGGAAATGAATTTTCTGCTTGGAAAAAGCCAAAAGAAGCCTTTGACGATGAGGGAAATATTACCAACAAAGGAACCGTCAAATTCCTTGAAACCCTGCTTGGATAATTTTATGAAATATGTAGAGGTGCGTTTCAAAATTAAAAACCAAAACCAATTGAACCAGAAGATTTTGAGATGTTTACCAAACCTATCGCAACAACGATTCAAGGCATTGACCCAGATGATCCTGAATGGGTTGAAAAAGCCGCTGCCATGGTAGGGTGCCGTCTCAGGAGATACCTATGTAAAACTAGACCACGGTATTTTAACGGTGGATCAAATCAATATGTTTTTGAAGTCCATGCCGTTTGAACTGACTTATGCCGATGACAACAACCAATTCCTCTACTACAACAATGCACATCAAGACCCTGATACCATGCTGGCAAAAACGTGTACCATCTCAGTCGAAACCGCCTATCAACGGTTCACAATTCACTTCCGGCTGGCAGAATGAAAAATGTAGAGTGGGTGGTCGGAACCTTGCGTAACGGTAATCAAGAATATGTCCGCACCCTGATTCCAAATCCACATTCACCAGTTTTAAATACACAACTATCAAGCTATGTACTATCCAGACGGCTCATACGCTGGTATCAATGAAAATTGTCTTTAATTTCAGACCATGGCTGGAATGGTGCTGGAAACAACTGGTCAGCAGCTAGTTGGCGGAAGCGGTCCATTCGCTCCTACAGGAGGACAGGCTAAAGCTGATGCTACTTCCGGTGCTTCGGATACAGGTAGTCACAGCGAGTACGGGTGAGGCAGATGCTACTTCTGCTGCTCGAGTCATTGATCTAAAGAAATCAAAAGAAAAGGTCGAGCAATTTTTGTCTCATCCTTTTTCTATGTAGAATCATTCCATAAGATTCACTTGCACAGATTTCGTGAACTTGTTATAATAATGAATATACGCAAACGTTTTCTGCCACAAGGAGATAATGATGATTGAAACAAATCAATTATATAAGACATATAGTATTGTCGAGAAAGAATTAGGTCTTAAAGGTTCTATCAAAGCCTTTTTCACCCCAAGAAAACAAATTCACGCTGTACAGAATATTTCATTAACGGTTCAAAAGGGTGAAATTATTGGTTATATTGGTTCGAGATGGAGCGGAAAAATCCACGACTATAAAAATGCTGACGGGTGTTCTTTATCCAGATCGAGGCAGTGTTAAAATTAATGGACTTACCCACAGAAACATCGCATCAGCAGTCAATAAAGCAAATTGGCGTTTTGTTCGGACAAAAATCACATTTACGTTGGGATTATCCTGTGCTGGAATCTTTTATTTTTACATGCAGGAGATCTGATGACGTTCCTGATAAAGTTTTTGAGGAACGCTTGGAGCAATTAATTGAGCTGTTGCAGCTAGGAGATTTTTATTCACCAACCTGTTCGTAATCTTTCGCTCGGGCAACGAGTTCGCTGCAATTTGCTGCTATATTCATTCATCAACCTGCCGTTGTTTTTCTTGGATGAACCTACAATCGGTCTTGATGCCAGTGTAAAAGAAACCATCCGCTCTTTCATTCGCTTTATGAATAAAGAGTATCAGACAACTTTCCTCATTACGTCTCATGATATGCAGGATATTGAGTCGCTCTGCGAACGAATTTTTCATTATTGATAAGGGCAAAAGGTTTATGACGGAGTCTGACGCAATTAGAGAAAAGTTTTCAACAATTAAAACCATTTTCTTTCAAAACGCAAACGCCAATAGAAGAGCTGTTTCCAAATCAATGGTTTTCGTTTTTGAGAAAATTGACTCTTATCATTTCAATATTCATTATCAGACGGATATTTATACTAATGCCCAAGTTATCAATCAGATTTTTTTGAGCATTATTCAATCGAAGACCCTAGCTATCAAAGAATTGACAATTGAAAATATCGTCAAACAAATTTATGAGGGAGGGGCTTGATGAGTAAATATATTCATATCACACGATTAGCTCTTATTACACAACTTCAATATAAATCTTTCTTTGTCGCGACCCTGATTCGTACTTTCACTACAAGTGCTGGTCTCTATTTTTGTTTGGAAAACCATCACCCAATCTCAAGTCAATGGTTATACTTTAGAAACTTTCACAATCTATATTATCTTTGCAAATCTGCTGGAAATCTAAATAGTTTCAGCATTGGACGGGATCTATCTCTGATGATTGTCGATGAGAATACTACTGGTGAGCTACTTTATCCTTACTCTTTCAATTACTTCGCTCTTTTTCCAAAGACTTTGCTGTCAAAATTGTTGAAATTATTAGATTCACTTCCAATTTTATTAATTATCCCTTTGCTTCAAGGACAGTTTTATCTTCCAAATTGGCAGACAGGATTGCTTTTCTTATTTTCTAGTTTATTAGGAATGTTTATCATCCTCCTGTTAGATTTAGGATTTAGCTTAACAGCCTTCTTCACTGCAAATACATAGGAATATTGATTCTCAGAAACGGGCTTTTTCACTCCTTCAGGAGCGCTTTTGCCACTAAGTTTTTATCCAGAAAATATTGCAAACATTTTGAAACTATTACCTTACAGCTTTGCTGTTAATTTTCAGATCAATATCCTTTTGAAAAAGACAGGTTAATTTTTGATCTCTCTGGATTCAATTGGCTGGATTCCGATACTTTCAGCTTTCATTGCTTTTCTTTGGTATCAAGCTAAACGTCGTTTAGTCATTTTAGGAGGTTGAAGATGAAATACATCAACATTTATTTTATAACCTCAAAGACTACTTGATTGCTAGTATGTCTTATAGGATAGACTTCTTTTATTGGACTTATTTCTTCTTTGATTGAACAGATTGTTTATTTAATCTTTTTAAATGTATTATTTTGCAAATATCAAGGAAATTGCCGGATTCAACTATGGACAAATGCTGTTATTTATGGAATAGCAACTATCGGACGTTCAGTTCACTTGATTTTCTTTTGACAATCTTTGGATGTTTGGAAAGCCGCTATCATAAAGAGTGAGTTTGAACGCCTGCTTATCATGCCCATCAATCCTCTTTTCAGCTAATTTGTGAACGCGTGCAGCTACAAGGTTTGGCACAACACTAGTAGGAGCTATTGCAACTTATCAATCCTATCATTTACTCGGACTGCACTGGAACATTTTTCATCTACTTCTCTTTGTCTTTTATCTGTATTTGTATTGGTTTACTCTATGCTGCTATTCAATTAGGACCTACTGCTCTTGCTTTTTGGATTGTCGAGATCTTTCCCTATCACAATGAGGGATTTTCTCCCTCAATCAAATAGCACAATACCCTATCAAAATTTACTCAACCTTTATCCAATTGATACTAATTTTTGTATTTCCTTATGCTTTTTACTTCTTTTTCCCAGCCCTTTATTTTTAAATCTAAGCTGGATTGGTTTGCTACTTCCTTTAGTCCTACTTGTCATTTTTACTATCAACTACGCTCTATTCAAATACGGCATGATTCTCCAGTGTTGGGAATTAAATATTCAAAAACCAACTGAAATCTTTCATCAGTTGGTTTTTATTTGCCTTTTGGAAAATAGAGACGAATCTCCGTATAAGTATTTTCTTCAGATTTAATTTCCATGTGATAGATTTACCAAATTGTAATTGCAAACGCTGATTAACATTCTTCAAACCGACACTACCCAAGCGAACAGGTGTAGCATTTGTAGTTTCGCGGCGACAAAAGCACGACCATTGTCATAAATTGAAACGATGAGCTGCGTGTCATTTTTGAAACGCTAACTCGAATCATCCTTGACGATTCATTTCCTTGATACCATGATAAATCGCATTTTTCAACCAAAGGCTGCAAAAATTAATTTTGGAATCTGATAGTATCATAAGCACTTAACTCTTCAATTTCATACTGTAATTTCTCTCCATACCGCTGTTTTTGAATGAACAAATATTGCCGAACATGATCAATTTCATCCTTGAGAAATTTGTTCATGACCTTGATTAAGTGCCAAACGGAAATACTTAGCCAGTGATTTTGTGACTTCTACAACACGTTTGCTATCGTTAAATTCTGCCATCCAAAACAATGGTATCTAATGTATTGTACATGAGGGTTAATTTGACTGGAAAGTGCCTGTAATTCATACTTTTTCTGACATTTTTGCTCTTCTTCTTTTACAGCCATCATCAATTGATCAATCCGATCTAACATAATATTAGAATTGTCTTGCCAAATCCAACTAATTCAGGAGAGCCGGTTTCATTAGCCCTCAAATCTGAATGCCCTTCAACCTTTAAAATGAGTTTGCTTGCAAATCTCGCAAAGGCTTAATCAAAGCCGAAGCACAAACCAAATCCCTATTGAGACCAAACACCCAAAGCAAACAACCCTGTTCCAATAAAAAGACCACAAAATCTGTGTTTTTGAACTGCATGCAGTTGCTCCATAGAGACACACCAATCAAGGTCCAGTCACTATGTGGAATTTGGTACTGAGATACGTAGATCCCGCTTTGATTTCACATAACCATTTTTGCAGCAATATAGGGCGCCATCGCACGCATTTCAGTAGCGGATGAATAAACTGTTTTCTTTGGATGATGAGACAAAGTCATGGTGGAATCGACGATAAAGGTAAATCCCTCTTTTCCTAACTGTAGTTGATCTAAATAAGCTTCCAACGTCTTGTATCCAATATCTAAGCGAACAACCCCTAGATTTTTACCATCTTTATCTACAACTTCCTGCATGATTGAAATCACCCATTTTTCATCAGTTGTATGACTGACGGTTCTTCGTGCTGGTGTCAAAATCGGCATAGCACCTTTATGGATAGCATCCTGATACCATTTTTCTTTCATCATATCAGCAGAAGTTTTCATGGTTAATTCAGGATCTGTCGAGATGAGTTCGTATTTCGTGGTTTCGCTAGTGCCATTAGCATAACCAGAGACTGCGTCAACCACTCCATCTACTCGCGAAAAATATTCTTCTACACCCCAGAAACAACCTCCTGCCAAATAGATATGCTTTAAATTTGCATTTTTCAAGTCCGCTTTCTTTTGCTTGACCGATTCGGCCTGGCTAACAGATGCTTCTTTAATCTGATTAATAGCAGACTGATTTTTAAGGGTTGGCATCATGCGACTTCCCAGCACAAATAAACCTAAAACCAGCAGGACTGCTCCACCAAATAATAACCATTTCATTTTATGTTCCATCATCCCCCCCTCCTATTTAATGCTTTTAAGAGTTGATTCAATTTCTGCTTTTTTAATAAGTCCAGGACGAGTTTTTACCAATTTTCCATCGCTTCCAATAAATGCAGCTGTCAGATAGGAACGAACACCATATTGTTCCAATAGTTTACCACTAGGATCTAGTAAAACAGGTAAATGTTTATAATTTAATTTCTCCTACCAGTTTTTAAAATCTGCTTCAGATTTTTCACCAACATGCCCAGGTGAAACAACCGTCAAAACTACATAGTCTTTCCCAGCATTTTTAGCTAACTCATCAGTATCCTTTAATGTAGATAAGCAGATAGAACACCAAGATGCCCAAAATTTGAGATAAACTTTCTTTCCTTTGAAATCTGACAATTTATAAGTTTTCCCGTCAACTTCTTTTAGTTCAAAATCAGGAGCTGCTTCGCCTTGATTCAACTTTGTAGCTGTCGTTTTATTTGTAAATTGCCCGTGTCCAGACTTAGTTCCACTAGCTGATTTTTGATTTCCACAGGCGCAACAGAGCAACACAAACAAGACCTGTGATGACTAACATTGTTTTTTTCATGAGATTCCTCCTTTTATCCACCAAATATTGAAGCTAGAACATTAAGATTTCCCAGCATAAGTAAAATTCCCATCAAGATGATAAGTAACCCGCCAATTTTCTTTAGTAGTCCCATATAAGGTTTTTATTTTCCCAAAATGGCGTAAAAACAATAGAAGAGGCAAGTGCCAAAAATGAGAAATGGGATATGCAAGACCAAGGGTATAAACTAACATGAGGAAGCCACCTTGTACTGCTCCATTACCACCAGAAGCTGCAATTGCGAGAACAGAACTCAAAACAGGGACCTACACAAGGTGTCCAACCAAGGCTAAAGGTCACACCTAGCAAGAAAGCATTGTAAAAATCATTTCTATTTTTATCTTTTTTTAATTGAACACTTTTCTGCCGTTGGAGTAGCTTAAAATTGATCAGTTCCATTTGATGAACACCGAGCAAAATAACAATTGCTCCTAATACATAGCGGAACCACTCTGTATAGAGAACTTTTCCCAAAAAGCCAGCGCCATATCCAAGAATTAAAAAGACTACAGACAATCCTGCAATGAAAAATAGTGTTTTTACAATTCCATACCAAGCAATCTTCTTTCCCAAAATAATGATTGTTCTTGGTTCATCTGTATCAATAAAATACCAACATACAGGAAGCAATGGCAATATACAAGGCGAGAAAAATGATAAAAATTCCCGCTAGAAATACAGAAATCAAAAACACAATAGATAACATTATCTTTTCCTCCTCATTTTTCTTTCTAAGAAAAGTATACACTGGTTCACTATCTAAAAATAGAGGATACGATTTGTAAAAACTTGAATTTGATATGGTCATAAAAACTATCACAAAAAGTGATAGTTTTTAGATTATTCATTTCAAATGTGTCACTTTTTGTTTGTTTGGCAAAAACAAAAGATAACACAATCCCGACAATCGTCGGTACCAGCCAAGGAATTGAAGCTTGTGCAAATGGCAAAGCATTGATTAAATTACTCACACTAGTCAATTTTAAATTGCGAGCCAATAATATTCAGCAAAAGGAAATAATTGTTACAACTGCGACCGTTGGCTGCATTCAATCTTAGATAAGGCAAGAAACTTATTGACAATCACAATCATTACAATCGCAATGGTAATCGAGGTACAAAATTTTGCAAGACAGGAACTGAATACTGAATAATCGCTCCCAAACCAAGATTTTGCAATTGCAAATCCAATCAATATAAAGACTGTTGCAAAAAGTTTTTGTAGCTGATTTTAGGAAAAGGTTTTTATTGAAAAATTCTGATGTTGAAACAATCAAACCAACCGTAGTCGTAAAACAGGTCACTGTTACCATGGCTGCAAGGAAAAATCTGTGCTGTCGGACCAAAAATAGCTTGTGTAGCTTGAGATAAGACATAAACTCCTTTATTGGCATCAGAAGCCATTACATCAGCCGGAATTGGGAAATGATTTCCAAGAAATCCTAATCAATATAAAGCGCACTAAATCCCAATGCAACAACAATTCCAACAATCCAAATCGTTGAGATATATTCTTTTTTATTAGCAAAGCCGAGTTGGTTCAATGTTTGCACAGCGATAACGCTAAAAGCAACAGAGGCAAGTGCATCAAGCGTATTATACCCTTCAAGAAAGCCAGTTCCAAAAGCTGCTTTTGCGTATTCCGTGCTAGCATCTTGCGGTGCAGCTGCTCCATATTTTATCGCCCCTAAAATGACTAGAATGACAATCAAAATGGCAAACACAGGAGTCAAAAATCCGACCAATCCGATCCAAAAATTTTGGAAGGATTTAATGAAATCAAGTAAGCAACCACGAAAATACAAGATTGTAAAAAATAATAAGTCCTAATCCAGTCATATTACTCGAAAAGCAATGGTGCAATCCCAACTTCATAAGAGTCGTTGCCGTCCGAGGAATGGCAAAAATGGACCAATCGCTAGATACAGAACTACCAAGTAACTGGTCTGCAAACCAAGGAGAAACCTTTTTAGAAATTTCGTAAACATAGCCTTTGGGATTTAAAAGTACCGATAATCAATGTTAAAATAGCAATTCCAACTCCTGAAAGCACAAATCCTGCAATCGCTGACCAGAAGTGTTCGCCAGACAAAGCTCCTAAAGTTGGCGGAAAGATTAAATTCCCTGCATGAAAAATATTCCAAACAAGAGTAATCCTGTCAGTGCTCCTTTTTTTAATCATCTTCTCCCTTTTTCTAAAATTCAGTATGCTCAGCTATTATAACAGATTCTTACAAAACTTCAAGTGATATAAAGTTAAAATATTGCACAAATTCTGAATGTTTGAGCAAAACAAAAAGCAGCATAATCAAGTCATGCCGCCATATTCTTATTAATCCCTAGGGCGATGCGTGCGTAGCGACTCATTTTATCCACAGTCCATGCTGGATACCATACCAATCGAACTTCTGCTTTGCTCACTTCAGGTACATCTGACATCGCATCATGAATCTGATCAGTTAATAAGTCAGCCAGTGGACAGCCCATTGTTGTTAAGGTCATATCAATCTGCGTCTCACCATTTTCACCATTGAACCGAATTTCATAAATCAAACCAAGATTTACAATATCAATTCCCTAATTCAGGGTCAATAACTTGTTCCAAACTTTCCAAGATACGATTTTTAATATCATCAATTTGTTCGTTTGTGTATGTCATGGTGCCTCCTTTTATTTACTAGTCCTCAATAAAATCACGAAGTGGCTTGCTGCGACTTGGATGACGCAATTTGCGTAGGGCTTTGGCCTCAATTTGTCGAATCCGTTCACGAGTTACGTTAAAGACTTTTCCAACATCTTCCAGCGTACGCATTTTCCCATCATCTGAGACCGAAAACGCAAACGTAGTACATTTTCTTCACGATCTGTTAATGTGTCAAGAACCTCGTCTAATTGCTCGCGCAGGACGATGCATGTTGTATAATCAACTGGATTTTCAATCACTTCATCCTCAATGAAATCACCCAAATGACTATCATCTTCTTCTCCAATTGGGGTTTCAAGAGACCGGTTCTTGGGCAATCTTCAAAATTTCACGAACTTTATCTGGTGTCATATCCATGCGCTCAGCAATTTGTTCTGGCGTTGGATCTTGTCCCAATTCTTGCAAAAAGATTTCGTTGCTCCGCACTAATTTATTGATTGTCTCAACCATGTGAACCGGAATCCGAGATCGTACGCGCTTGGTCAGCAATCGCACGAGTAATCGCTTGACGAATCCACCAAGTGGCATAGGTCGAAAAATTTGAAAACCTTTGGTATAGTCAAACTTGTCAACGGCTTTCATCAATCCCATATTTCCTTCTTGAATCAAGTCAAGAAACTGCATGCCGCGTCCAACATAGCGCTTAGCAATAGAGACAACCAACCGCAAATTAGCTTCTGCCAAACGTTGTTTCGCTTCTAAGTCGCCTTGCTCCACAAGAACAGCTAATTCTTGTTCTTCTTCATTGGTCAATAACGGAACAACACCAATTTCCTTTAAATACATACGGACAGGGTCGTTCACTTTAGCAGAATTGCTACCAAGCAACTCCTCATCTGTTAATTCAGCTTCTTCTTCCTCTGTATTTAAAAACCCGTTCACTTAGGGTTGCCCTCTTTATCCGTAATAGCAATCCCTGCGTCCTGAATCCGTTGAAGAAGATCTTCAATGCCATCAGCTTCCAAAGTAAATGGGAATGACTAGCCGATCATTGATTTCATCATCGGTTGCTGTACCAGTTTTTTTATGGTTGCGAATAAATTCTGCAACTTGAACATCAAAAGTTGTTACTTCTTTTTGTTTTGTAGCCATTCCTACTCCATTCTCCTTTTTGAGCAATAAATCGCTCTAGCTCTTCTAATGCCGTATCTGCATCCCCACTATGAGATGCTTCACGGACTTTTTTACCAATCAATTGATTTTCTTTGCGAAGCAATTCCTTATCTCGCATTTGCTCCACTTCAATCAGTTCCTGCTCAGAAACTTCCTCTGGTAGATTTTTCTTCTAAGACCCGATACCAAGCTTGCTGTACCGAATCATTTTGCTCAGACAAATCTTGTGGCGTTACCTCGCCATTTGTTTTTAAAATATCGTACAAAGTCTGCAATTCTACTGTTGCGAAATGAAAATCTTTCCTCAAACGATAATCATTTAAAATTACAGGATTATCAATCATCCGCTGCAGAAGATGACTCTCTGCCTTAATTAGCCGTGATACTTGCTGTGTTACCGGGATGTCAAGTCTTGACACTTGTTGATGAGATTGCTGTTGTTGCTCTCTTCTATTTACTAAACGATGATTATTAACAGCTTGCTCCACCTGCTGATAATCAAAATCAGGTAACAGCTCAGCTAACATATAAATATATGAATTCTGTGCAGTAATCGACTTGACTTGTGCAATCAAAGGCGACATTCGCTCCACAAATTCAATTTGAGCTTGCAAGTTTTCGATATTATCTGGCTTCAGATAGTTCAAAAGAAACTCTATATCACTAATTCGTGTTTTTAGTCAGTAAATTTTGTAAATCATCAGCAGAATTTTTGATAAATTCATCTGGATCCATATTATCAGGAATCCTGACAATTTCAACTGATAAATCGTACAATTCATTCAGAGCTTTTCGCTGTCGCTACTTGTCCTGCTTTGTCACCATCGTACGTTAAAATAATTTTCTTTGCGAACTTCCGAAGATGCCCCACATGCTCATGCGTCAATGCCGTTCCCATAGACGCTACAGCATTTTCAATTCCAGCACGATAAGCGGCTATAACATCCATAAAGCCTTCCATTAAGTAAATTTCGTGACTTTTTCTTGATAGTCGCTTTGGCCTTGTCCAGATGATACAACTCATAGCTTTTATTGAAAATCGGTGTACTGCGACTATTTTTATACTTCGCGACTTTCTGCTCTATATCGCTTGCTTGCCAAATACGACCTGAAAAAGCAATGACTTGTCCAGTATCATTTGTCAATGGAAACATAATCCGATTTTGAAAAGCATCATAAACCAGATTATTATCAGTTAAGTTGAACAAACCAGAATTCATAATGACCTGCTCGTCAAATTTCCCACTAACACTTTTATAAAGATAATTATTTTCATTGGGCGCTAAACCAATTTGAAAATGCTTGATAACCTCATCTGTTAAGCCACGTTCATAAAGATAAGAACGTGCTTCTTCTCCTATCTTTGTTGTCATCAATACTGCATGGTAAAATCTTGCAGCTTCCGTATGAATGTCATAAAGCGCTTGATGAGGATTAGTATGAGTTGACTGTTCTGTTCTACTATGCTCTATTTCTAACGGAAACCCTGCACGATCGGCAACAATTTGTACAGCGTCCATAAAAGAAACGCCGCGATAATCTTCAATAAATTTAAAGACATCACCTGACTTCCCACAGCCAAAAACAGTGATAAAATTGTTTTTCTTCTACTACATTGAATGATGGAGTTTTTTCCCCATGAAAAGGACAAAGCCCCAGATAATTCCTTCCGGCCTTTGTTAGAGCAACGACTTCTCCTATGATTTCGACGATATTGACGCTATTTTTTTAATATCAGAAATGATTTCTTTATCAATCAATAGACAACACCCCAATTTATCATAGAATAACAACTTACATTTTATAATAAATTTGCAAAAAGTAAAAATATTCACTATATTTTTAGACATTTTATTGACTTTCCCTTTTTAGATATAATATAGCTTAGTATTTTGAAAGGAAAAAGAAAATGTTAAAGGAATTAAAAACTTTCTTCTTCGCGGTAACGTGATTGACCTAGCGGTCGGTGTCGTCATCGCTAATGCTTTTGGAGCCATCGTCAAATCATTGATTGAAGACGTTATTACTCCACTCTTTTCTCAATCCAGCTTTAAAAGCTGCTGGTGTAGAACAAATTGCTGGTTTAAAATGGAATGGAATTGCATACAGCAGTTTCTTAAGTGCTGTTATCAATTTCTCGTCATCGGAACAGTTCTCTTCTTCATCGTTAAGTCTGTTGAAAAAGCGCAAAGTCTTACTAAAAAGAAGAAGACACTGCTGAAGAAGCTGCAGGACCAACTGAATTAGAAGTTCTTCAAGAAATCAAAGCCTTGCTCGAAAAGAAATAGAAGTTAGGGAAAAAATTAAAAGATTGTAAGAGTTTGAGAAGTGTTTTATCTCAGACTCTTTTCTTTTGAAAATAGCTACAAAAACAGGACTTCAATCCTGCTTTTTCTTTTATTAGAATTTTTTTACGTTTACGAGCTGCTTCTGATTTACGTTTACGTTTTTACAGAAGGTTTTTCATAGAATTCACGTTTGCGTGTTTCTTGAAGAGTACCAGCTTTAGTAACCGCACGTTTGAAACGACGAAGAGCATCGTCAAGGGATTCATTCTTGCGTACTACGGTTTTTTTGACATTTTTCACTCCTTCAAGCTTAAAAATCTTTTAAATTTTATCATATTAAAATACACTTGTCAAGTCTTACAAATTAGGAGAATGTGGTAAACTTTTGTAGAACAAGCAATATGTATTAACTTAAAAGAGAGTTGATTTTTAGCAATTTTTTTCAAAAAATCTGCCAACTACTTCATTCTGTAATCTAGGCTGCAAATTTATCGAATTTGTTCAAAATGCAAATGAACTGCGATATGATCGCCATAGCCGTTCCGGTCTAAATCACGTTGCAAACGGTAGGAAATATAATGCTCGGCAATGGTGATATAACCAGCACCTAACAGGCGATTTTCTACCATAGATTGGATCATACTGATAGTAGCTCGTTCAACACCAGCCTCCTCTAAATCTAACACTACTTTTTAGTTACAAGCGCTAAATTTTGACGGAGATCGTCTGTCAAGACATAAACCGTTTGTGCTGCTTTCAAAAATAGCTTGATAAATTTTATCCGGATTAAAATCAGTAACTTTCTCCATTGCGTTTGATGACTTGCATAGAAAAACTCCTTTAGTTTTTATTCGTTTCGTTAAGAGAATACAGTTTATTATACTATTTTTTTGCGCTGATTCTCAAAATGATAGATACTTTAAATATCTATCAGACAAAAGTTACATTTTATTTAAATTCTATTTTATTATCATTTCTTCACTGTTGATTTTTAATCATCTCAATCAAAAAGACAAACACTCGAAAAACAGAGTTGTTTGCCTGTGGGAAGAAAGATTAGATTTTTTTCTAAAAATCTTCAATTATTTAATCTTCGTTATTTTCTTTTACGACGGCGAGCACTAGCTAGAGTTCCTAAACCAAGTAGCAATCCTAATGCAGCAACCTGATCTGCTTTAGTACCTGTAGCAGGCAGAACTTTTTGACCAGTATTTTGTTGTCTAACTAACAATGGTTTTGGTTGGTAAGTTCTGGATAAGTGTAATTTTTGTACTTCTCCATCTGTTTCTTTTTTTGAGCCTTCGGAGGAAGTTGACTTTTCAATTGCTCATAGTTTTTCTTGTAACTTGGTATAAATTGAACGAGAAATCTCTAGTTTTGCTTCTTCATCTTTTAACGTTTTAACCTTAGAGGCATAGTCAGCTTGTGCAGCTTGAAGAGCCTTTTGAGCTGCTTCAAGTGCTTGTGGTGCATTTTGTAATTTTTTTCCAAGTTATCTTGTGCTTCTTTTAGCTTGGCTTGACTAGCTTGCAAAGCGTCTTTTGCCTTGGCAACATTTAACTCCGCTGTAATTAAGACTTTCTTGAGTTCTGCTAATTTATTTTTAGCAGTTTCTAGTAATCCTTGTTCTTTTGCTAATGCTGCTTGTTTTGGTGCCAACTTGGATGCAATAGTTGCAGTTGCGCGCTTCAAAGCAGCTTCTTTTGTTACAACATTTTGCTTTGCTTTTTGTCAAGGCCGCTTCAGCTGTAATCACTCCAGCATTCGCAGTAGCAAGGGCAGCTGAACGATTCTGCAGCCAACTTTTTGAAGATCTGCTAATTTTGCCTTTTTGGATATTTAAAGTAGATACATAACCCGTTCTTTGAGCTCGCAACACACCTAATTGATTCTTGGCTGCTGTCGCTTGTGCATTTGCGGCTTTTGCAGCACCAGCAAAATTACGGATTGCTTGCTCATAAGCATCTGCGCTAAGAAGAGTACCGTTATTGAAGCGTTCATTAGATGCTGTGTGAAACCAACTTCATATAAATTATTATATGGATTTGAATTACTATAATATGCTGCTGAAATCGAATTAAAAGTTTTTATCCATCATTTGAAGATAGTGACCAACTTTGTAGAAGAAAGCAAGTTGATCACGATTACGTAAGGTGGTATAAATTTGATTGGAATCAATGTCTCGCTCATTTGTTGTTAGCCCATACTTAGCTGCCTCAGCCATATATAAGGCTTTTTCTTTATACCAGTAGTCAACCGCTCCTCTTACAGAGCTATTAATGGCCACGTTTTCATTTGCCAAAATATTTGCCCATATGCCAATTTGCTCTTCTAAAATAAAGAGTTTGGACTTGGCTGGCTGGATTTTTGTAAGGATCAATCAACAGTTCTTTTAATCCAGCTTGTTTACGGTAAGCATTGATTGCTCTAACCAATTCAATCGCTTTTAAATTATTTTTCCAAAGTTGCTGGACTTGTTGAATCAGAACCAACTGTAATACCGTCTTCATGTTTAGCTCTTTCATAAGTCGCTAGAGCTTCAGCAGATGCATTACGAATCGCTTGGTTGGCTCCATTTGTTTTAGCATGTTGCAAAAAAATTCACCATAGGTCGCTTTACTCAAGTCAACATTTCTTCTATTAGCAACTGATTGTTCAGCGCGAGTTACTTCAGCTAGCTTTTTGATCAATAGCCGCTTGATTTTTCTGCAACTTTTTGCTCACTTTGCTTGACTTGTTCAGTAGCTGCATTGATTTCTTTTAGGAAGATTAGCGATTTCTTCTTTCACTTTAGCAAGATTTTTTGCTTTTCTGCCAAATTCTTTTTCCGCTTGTTTTTCTTCTTCTTTTGTGCTGGTTAAGATCGTGTTCCTCATTTGGCAACTGGAGCTTTAGCTGTATCTAATTCACGTTGTGCAACATCAACAAGTGATTGCTGCCCTGCAACAATATTTTCTTGATTTTTAACAGCTTCTTTTTGCCTTTGTTTCAGACTGTTCTGCTGCTTGAACTTTATTTTCCTCTGTTGTAACCGTCTTCTCTGATGTCGCCACTTCTTCTTTTGCGGTTTCAATAACTTCTGGAGTTGCTTCTTTCTTTTCTGCCTCAGCATTTGCAACAGCTTTTTCGCTATCTGCCACCGCGTCCTTTGAAGTATTTACATCTCCCTTTGACTTGCTCTACAACTTTTTGCTGAGCATCTGTTTGAACCTTTGCAGCATCGGCTTGCAGCTTTGCTGATTGAACATCTGTTTCTGTAACTGGTTTGGTGATTTTTCAGATGTCTTTGGCTCAGTAGATTGTGTTTTTACTTCTTCGGCATTTACTTGATGTGATAAACTACCTGAAATAATAGTGGTTGCAGCTAAACCGGTCGCAACTACCGATTTTTTTAATTTTTTTCTCCATTAGACGGTCTCCTAATATACTTGTTACTTTTCATTATAAAACCATTTCAGCCTAAATTACAATTCCGCTAATGTATTACTCAGATAACTATTTCATTAAATTTCTTTTACATCAATTATTGGTAGGGAGAAATCTATGGGGAATCCTACACAATCCAAACTATCATTTCCTGATTGTAAAAGATTTCAAAAATACGCTACAATAGAGAAAAAAATTCTTCTGTATGGGGACAGTTAAGATGATAAAACCTAAGTATCAATGTATTATAGATCAGATTAGCCAAGATATTCAAAAGTGGGAAATTGTCCAAGGGACAAAAAGATTCCTTCTGTCCGTCAGCTAGCAGAATACTATCGCTGTAGCAAGGATACAGCTCAAAAGGCGCTAATGGAATTGAAATATCAAAAGTATATCTATGCGGTTCCTAAAAGTGGCTACTATGTGTTGGAAAATAGTCTGGAGGAGCAGCAGGACATGGAGCTAACCGTTAGAGATGACCACTACCAAATTTATGAAGACTTTTCGACTTTGTCTCAATGAAACGCTGATTGGACGTGAGAATTATCTTTTTAACTACTACTCGCAACAAGAGGGGCTAGAGGATTTGCGACAATCTGTCCAGCAGTTGCTTCTAGATTCAGCTATCTACACCTCTGCTGACAAGATTGTTCTGACATCTGGTACCCAGCAGGCTCTTTATATTCTTTCGCAAATTGCCTTTCCAAATGAAAAATATGAAATTCTAGTTGAGCAGCCGACCTATCATCGGATAAACAATTTGCTAACTGCCCAAAAACTTCCTTATCAAAACAATTGAACGAACTCCAGAAGGGAATTGATTTAGGAGACTTGGAGCGGAATTTTTCAAACTGGACGTATCAAATTCTTCTATACTATCCCGCGCTTTTCATTATCCCTTGGGGCATTCTTACAGTCGAAAAGGAGAAGGAAGAAATCATTCGTCTCTGCTCGGCTTTTATGATGTTTATATCATAGAAGATGATTATTTGGCTGACTTTGACAGCAAACGCGAACTGACCTTTCATTACTTGGACAACAGCCAGCATGTCATCTATATCAAATCATTTTTCTACTAGCCTCTTCCCTGCCCTTCGGATAACAGCTCTGCTATTTCCTCCAGCTATTCAGTCTACTTTTTATCACCTACAAAAAGCAGTGACTACGACAGCAACTCATCATGCAGAAAGCTCTATCTCTTTATATTGACAATCTCATGTTTGAAAAATCGTCTTTCTCTGCTCAATCAACAAGAAAAAGAATTGACGAGAGCTAAAAAACTTTTTAAGCCAAAAATCAGCCCAGCTCAAACTTTCCTACTTTATCAATAGAGATGGTATCTTACTAGATCTACGTGGACTTAAATCCGTCAGCTCCCTCAAACATAGCAATCTGCCATTGGATTTTTGAAGCAAGTTATATACAGGATTGTCCTTATCAATACGCAAAAAATTAAATACGAGGGATCTAGAAAAACCTTAGAACGCTTAAATGAATATTTATAAAGGGAGTGGGACAGAACTAAAAATCGAAAATTTTTAGTTCATAGTCCCACCCGCAAGGGTGATTAGGTGCTCTTCTGAGCTTGAAAAGCGAATGAAGAGTCCAATCACCTACTGCGTTATTCTTTTATTACTAAATCTGATAGAAGCTGGGACACTTTTTGCACAGCCTTTTCTTTAACATATCACTCTTCTTTCATCATTCCAGCCTGCAACTGATACATTTTTATAATAAGTACCCTTAAGCGCTAGAAGCTCTTCGTGTGTGCCAGATTCAATGATACGCCCCTGCTCCATGACATAAATGCAGTTAGCGTCCTGAATGGTAGACAGACGGTGAGCAATGGCAATCGTCGTTCGTCCTTGGCGCATTTTTTTCAGCGAAGTTTGGATAAGCTCTTCGGTCTCTGAGTCAATATTAGCAGTTGCTTCGTCCAAAAATCAAGATTTTGGGCTTGGTAGCGATTGTTCTCGCAAAAGCCAATAGTTGTCTTTTGTCCGCTTGAAAAAGTCGCACCTCGCTCGGTTACTGGACTGTCATATTCTGCAGGAAGCTGACTAATAAAAGTCGTGAGCATCCACAAACTTAGCAGCTTCTACAATATCTTCTCGACTCATATTTTTCCTGATACATTTGGATATTAGAAGCAATGGTACCGTGATAGAGGAAAGGATCTTGAAGAACTAAACCGATATTGCGACGCAGTTCAGCTTTGGCTGTAATCCTAATATTTTTGATCATCAATTAAAAATTTCTCCTCTTTCAAATTCATAAAATCGCAGAAAGAGATTGATAATCGAAGACTTGCCTGAGCCCGTCGCACCGACAAAGGCGATTGTTTCCCCTGCTTGACTGAAAATGAAATATCTTTCAGAACATCACGCTTGCTGTCATAAGAAAAAGAAACATGACGAAATTCAATATTCCCAGCTGTAATTTCCAATGGAAGATTAGCTTGCTTGGGCTCATAGTCCTTACGATCTATTATTTCAAAAACACGGTCTGCAGCCACCATAGATGTCTGTAAAACAGAGTAATTCTGCATCAAATCAATCAGAGGATTGAAAAGTTGATTGACATATTGGATAAAAGCATACATGACTCCTGCTGTCACTCCTGCAACTTGCCAAGTAAAGCCAAAATAGGCTAAAAATAACTGCATAAGCTAAAAATTTTCAGCAAAAGACATAGCTGGACGGAGAAAAAAGGCTATTGATATTGAGATAGCGAACTGTATACTCCAAATGCTCCCCGTTAATCGCTTTCAAATTCATTTATTAGACGCTTTTCCTGACTAAATGCCTGAATAATTCGCATTCCCTCAATACTTTCAGAAAGTTTGACATTCAAATCGCTCAGTTTGCTTCGGACGAGTTTGAGGATATGATTAGATAAGCGTTGATAAAAGTAAAATGGAGCCCAGCATGACTGGTAAAAAAGTACAATAAGTCCTGTCAAGCGCCAATTCAAGGTGCACATCGTCACTACTGTTACAACAAGAATAAAAATGGAACTTAGAAAACTTGAAAATATGCTACTAAACATATCTGCTACCGCTTGTGTATCATTCGTCAAACGGGAAACAATCGCTCCTGCAGCCGTTTGATCAAAATAAAGCCATACGTAGCCGCTCAATATTTTCAAAAACTCTCCTGACGCAGATCGCGAACAATGCTATATGCCACACAGGCAAAAAGAATACTGTCCCAAGAAAGTAAATAGTACCTCAACAGAAAGAGAGCATAATAGAGAATCAAAATATAAAAATCCCGCCATAATCTGACAACGACTGATAAAATGGTCAATAAAATACCGGGCTAAAAGCGGCAATGCTGTCGTCACCAAAGTTGTCGCAAAGATAAAAGCAAGTGCCAAAAATGCTCACCCATTTATAACGCCACATATAAGTCAGAAGGCGATGAAAAGTTGTTTGTTTTTTTCATAATCACTCCTCCTTCAGACTTTCTGCCAGTTGTTGGTTATGATAAGTATGCGCATACCAACCGTTTTGAGCCAGCAATTCTTGGTGAGTGCCACGCTCTTTAATGCGTCCATTCTCCATCACCAAAAATCAAATCTGCATGAACAACTGCTGATAATCGGTGAGCAGTAATAATCGTCGTCTTGCCGTCTCGTTCTTCCTTGAGATTTTCCAAAAATCAAATGCTCTGTTTTAGCATCAACAGCAGACAAAAGAATCATCCAAGATTAAAAATATCTGGTTTCAGAACGAGCGCTCGACTCATGGCTAAACGTTGCTTTTGACCTCCTGAAAGCGATACTCCTCTCGCCGACAATTGTCTGAAAAGCCTTCTGGCATGGCAATAATATCCTCATAAAGACCACAAAAGTTTACTAGCTTGAATCACTTCGTCATCTGACAAGTCTGGATTTGCAAAACGAATATTGTTCGCAATCGACATTGCAAAAAGAATCTGTTCTTGCGGCACGTAACCAATCAAACTCCGCAAATCGTTTAAGCTATAATCTCGAATATCGTAATCATTCAGATAAACAGCACCTTCTTGAATATCCTGTTCTCGCATGAGCAGGCGTAATAGTGTTGTTTTACCAGAACCTGTTTGTCCGACAATTCCTAGCGTCTGCCCCTTTTTCTAATGCAAAATGAATATTGGATAAAGTGGTTGTTTCTTCATAAGAAAAACGCTGAATATCATAGACCAAACGGCCATTTTTTATAGGGAAAACGGGAGTTTTGGTCTCTTCGACATCCGATTTTTCTGCCAATAGTCGCTCAATCCGTTCATAAGAAACCATTCCTCTTTGACTGATGTTGAAGAGATAGCCCATCGCCTGCAAAGGCCATACCAGCATATCTAGATAAGTAATAAATGTCACTAACTCTCCAACTGTAAATTGTCCTCTAGAGATGAACATTCCCCCAAAAATCAAGGTTAACACGTAAGATAAGCCAATGAAAATCAGAACCATAGGATCGAAGAGGGAATTGTATTTAGCGGCTAAAATATTCTTCTCATAGACATCCTGATTTGTCCTAGCAAAAAGAGTGACTTTCTACTTTTTGATAGCCAAACGATTTCGTTACTTTAATCCCCTGAAACGCTTTCCTGTACCTTGTTATTCAAGTCAGAAAAAGCCTCCTGAGCCGCTTTTAAAGCTCTCGTGATTTTTCGTCCAATTAAACTGGTTCCCCAAGAAAGAAATGGCAATGGCAGAATAGCAATCAAAGTCAAGCGCCGGTCTAAAACAAAAAACATGGTCAGCAGCGTTACCAGTGCTGTGATTGATGCGTCTACCGCCGACATGACACCCCCACCTGCTACACTTACAACTGCATTAATGTCATTCGTTGCATGCGCCATCAAATCTCCTGTTCGATATTTTTTTGGTAAAAAGACGGTGCCATTTGGGTAAAGTGCTCAAAAGAGTTGAGAACGCAAAAGTCGTCCCAAATGATTTGCTGTTCCAAAAAATGTACAGCCTCCAAAGATATCGCAGACCATACATAATAAAGGCCGAAGCAACCAAAAGTAAAAGATTTAAAAGCAACTGGTCTGACGTTAGATTTCGGCTAGCAATGCGGTCAATCACCACGCCGATTACTCTAGGAGGAATTAAATTAAAAACACTAACCAAAGACAAGGCTAGAATTCCGATAATATAACGTTTTTCTCCAGTTTGAAAAAAACCAGCCCAATTTTTCTGATAAGATTCATACTCTCTCCTCTGCTATTACTGATTACCATTATACACTATTTTGTTGCATTATCTGTAAAGATAAAACGCAGCTAGCACAAACTAACTGTGTTCCTCATTTCTTTTTGGGTCAATTCAAAGCTCTTATCCAAAAGGGAAAAAAGTTCTGTATCCGTCAAAGTATCATCCAAGGGCAGGCTTAGCCAATATTTTTTATTCATGTGAAATGCTGGGTAAATTCCTGCTTTCTTAAAGCAAATCAGCTACTTGATTATTTTTTGACATTCAGCACTTCTATTTGACCAGTTTTGCCATTTTCAAACTTCGACCAGTCTATCGTCATAAAAAATACCATACCATTTTTAGTATCCTGATGTCGAAAAACACCAGCATGAAGATTGCCATTTTTGAAGAATTCTCCCAGAGATATTCCAGTCGTCCGTCATAGGTCTTCGCTACATAATCCTGCAAGCGGCTGCTCTGTTCATAAAGAAAGCCAACTTCCTCAAAACAATTAGCTCGGATCATCAAAAAAATCTCCTGACAAGCTTCACGGACTTGACCGACAAATTCACCTGTCATAGTCTTCATTTTGACTTGCACGTATTCATCACCAGTCTCTTGGTCAAACACTTGGTAGTCCAGCTCTCACCCTGAAGTTTTAGCTGTAACAGAAAATCACCATTCATTATTTCCTGAGAATAAACAAACTCTTCTCCTCTTTTTCAAAACCAAATACCTGTAATTTTTCTGGATTTGCTTGATATTTCTCAAATAAGTCTAACATGATCTTCACTTTCTAAAAATACAATTTTGGTACCATGAAGTTGATTGACGCCGAGCTTTTGCAACAATTTCATCACGATTATCAACCGTAATACCGCCTCCTGGTAAAATATCAATCCGACCAGCTGCATGATTTATCAATTCATATAACCAAGAAAAATGCTCTTGAATCGGCTCTTCTGCCAGTCCACCGTGAGTTAGAATCCGTTTCACGCTATGTTCCATTAGCCAGTCCATTTCACTAAATTGATGTTCTCTTGAGTAGCGTCAAAAGCCATGTGAAAGACGACTTCCAGCCCTTGCGAAGCTTTTTAATAATTTTTTTCCATTTTTGGATAATCAATTTTATTAGCAGTTGTCAAAACACCAAAAACAAGTCCGTGTGTCCCAGCTGCGCGCCATTTGAATGTCTTCTAGCATGATTTCCATTTCCAAGTCATTGTATACAAAGTCTCCCACGTGGACGAATCATCGTCATAACGGTCACATTGTAAGGTTTTTGCTAGCTCAACAGCCGCTTTTATGACACCGTAACTAGGCGTTGTTCCGCCAACTGCTAGATTATCGCAAAGTTCAATTCGTCGAGCACCAGCCTGCATTGCTTTTTTTCCAAATTAGTCACATTTTTCTGCACAAAAATTCATAAATCATTTTTGACCTCTTCTATGTGAAAGTGTTTTCTTGTTTATTATAACATAATCACTATATTTATTCTTCAAAAATCTTTCGCGACTCGCTGGCACCAATCCAACCATTTTTTTCCTATAATCCGCCTCAGACAAGATACGATTTTTCTAAATCTTTTATCGTAAAAATTCCCTTTTTCTTCACAAGTTTGAAGGCAATAGTAATAGAAAATCCCAATTCAAATTGTCCTCTTCTGCATAAACTGGAATCTCTTCAAAAACCAGCTTGATAGGCTATAAATGCTCTGCTGTGGCCATCAGTTAAAAAAGATTTTACCTTTCAATCGCTTAATTGGTAAAGGATTTAGGCGTTTATGTCCTTTGTATCGAACCATATCTGTACCTGCTCTAATTTCTTCTCAGAAAGATAAAATTGACTTGGTTGAATAGCTGACAAAGGAAGCATCAAATCCAAAGCATAGCGATGCCCATTTTCAGTCTTTTCCAAAGGATAAAACCCTACTGATTCAAAACATCTTCTAGAAGCTTCATTATAATCATAGATTTCTTGAACATACAAGCGCTTATAACCCAACTTACGTCCGCGTTCAATCAATACCCTGAACAACTGTCCTCCCGATTCCCTGGCCACGATAAGCTGAATTGCCAATAACAATCGGCATGTCCTCTTGCCAAAAACTCACATCACCAATCGGCTGCCACCCTGCATTTGTCAAAACTTCAATAAAATACACTTCTCCTGCTGAGTAAGATAATCATACATTTTCTTGATTCGTTGAAGTGTAAGGCGCTCTACCACCATCAATCAAACGGATTACCTCAAGGTCTTGATACCAAGAAAAAGCGAGGTGAGCTTTGTCCATCATACTTTTCGCAAACGTAAGGAAGAATCAATGGAAATATACTCTGGTTGTTTCTTTACATCTATCATAATATTCTCCTCTACTGACATTCTAACAGAAATTACACAGATTGTTTAGAAATTCTGTCCTATTCTATCAAAATTTTTCTCTTGACATTATCTGAAAAAACAGTATACTATACTTGTGTATATACAGTAAAAAGGAGAAAATTATGAAACCTAAAACAAAAAATCAATTTATAACTCTTACAGCTCTCTTGACTGCACTAGCTATTGTTATTCCGATGGTTATGCCTGCAAAAATTATTATTCCACCTGCATCCCTACACTTTGGCAAAGCCATGTTCCCATCTTTTTAGCCATGTTTATCTCGCCGTTAATGGCTTTTGATCGTTATTCTAGGATCTACTTTTGGTTTTTTAGTAGCTGGTTATCCCATTGTTATCGTTCTTCGCGCCCTGTCGCACCTATTCTTCGGCTTGGTAGGCGCTCTTTATCTAAAAAAATATCCTAAAGCTTTAGATAAACCAATCCAGACTTGGATTCTTAATATTGTCCTTGCCTTTTTATTCATGCAATTGCTGAAGTCCTTGCTTGCCTCATCTTTTTACGCCTCAACTTCTTTTTCCAGCAAATATGTTTTATCTGCTTTTCATCCTCGTAGGAGTTGGAACTATTATTCATAGTATCGTTGATTTTATCATTGCACAATTTATCTATAAAGCTCTACAAAAATCCGCTAAATCTTGAATATTTAACAGATTTATTCTACAATGAATTTATGATAAAACAAAGAAGAACAGATTTATTACAGCTTTTAAAAACTGCGGAAACTCCCTTAAATGGACAAATTTTTAGCAGAGAAATTCCATGTTACTCGACAAATCATTGTACAAGACATTGCCGTTTTACGAGCAGATGGCGCCCCTATTATTAGTACAAATCGAGGTTATATTTACAAAAACGAATGATAGTGCTAAATATTATCACCAGCTTTTTAAAGTTAAGCATACGATTGAAGATATTGAAGCGGAATTACTGGCAATTGTAGATAATGGTGGACGAGTTCAAAAATATTATGGTAGAGCATCCCGTTTATGGAGAAATTCAGACCTATCTGAAAATTAACTTGTCGCAGAGATGTTCAGCATTTCATCCAACAAATTCACGAGACCAATTTCCGCGGTTTATCTGAATTGACAGACGGTGTCCATTATCATCTAGTAGAAGCTGATTCGCAACAAGATTTAGACTATGTCGAAAAAGCACTAGAAAAATTGGGATTTTTTTATTATAAAATTCAAACATGATTTCTATATATATTTCAAAAAAATAGAGCCTGAATGGCTCCATTTTTTTATTTTTCATCAATAACAATTCTGACTTTTTATCTTCGGTTGGGACAGAATAAACAATCGTTCTTATCGCAGAGATCGTGCGACCTTTACGACCGATTACACGTCCAACATCACTAGGGTCAAGATCTCAAATGATATTCCAAAAAATTCTGGTGTATCTTCAATCTTGATAGTTAAAGCATCTGGTTGTGAAATCAAAGGTTTCACTATCGCAATAATAAGATTTTCAATCGTGTCCATAGTCAACCTGCAGTTCTATTATTTAGAGTATTTAGAATCGTGAATTTCTTCATCACGCCAGCTTTTTGAAAGAATGTTACGAACAGTATCAGAAGGTTGAGCACCTTTTGACAACCAGTCAAGAATACGATCTTCTTTTTAAAGTTACTTGGTTTTCAGCAACAAGTGGATTGTATGTTCCAACTGTTTCGATAAAACGTCCGTCACGAGGTGAACGTGAGTCTGCTACGTTGATACGGTAGAAAGGTTTTTCTTAGAACCCATACGAGTTAAACGGATTTTTAACTGCCATTTTAAAAAATTTCTTTTTCTCTTTTTATTTTTAGGAATAGCAGAGCTACTCCCAACATACTCTATCTTATCACAAGAAAGAAAAGGTGTCAAGAAAAAAATCTTGACATCTTTTGATATTACCATTCTACGACTTCAAAGACTGTAGCTGTCAGATCTTCAACAAAAGAATCGCTAACTTGACGACTATTTCCAGCTACAAGTTTCAAATTTCCAATATCTTCAATATTGTATTTATCACCACTTGCATTAAAAAAATTACGAGGTAATAATTGTCATCCTTCACTTCAAAAATGACAACTCCACTTCCTGTATGAGCTGAGTACACAAAGACGTGCTGGTAAATGTCTTCGTAATGTTGATAAGAAAAATTCTTTTTGTCATAGTTTTTAAATGGATAATCTTTTTGATGTAGTCAATACTTTCTTGATGATCAGCTATCAAATCCCAATTTACCTGATTGACAGTGTCAGGAGCGTTATAACTATTCATAGCACGCTTATAATCTGCCTGAATGGCATTCCCATTTGCTCCAGTTGCCACTAGTTTGCTACGTGAAAATTCCTGTCCCAACTCCATAAAACTCATGCCTTGCAAGAGGAGATTCATCGCAGTCGCTAATTCAATCCGCTTAGTACGAGTCAACTCATCATCATCTGGGTGCAGTTCAGCTAACAAATCGTGCAAATTGTAATTATCATGCGCTTCTACATAATTAACGACTTGTTTTGGCTCCAGATAGGTTCCTAGTTCACTACTTCCTAGAATTGCCTTGGCAACAATTGATTCTGTCGCTTGACCACTTACAAAGCCAGCTTTCAAGCCACCATAAACCTCTGCACCTTTGATAGCATCACGTTCAGTATCGTTGAAAAATCCGATATTAGGTAATCCAAAAGCATTATCTTTTTGGCTTTGTCAAGCGGAAGCAATCCTGTCCCCATATCCCAACCTTCACCGTATGTGAGAATTCTCGGGTCAATTTCATCTAACGCTTCCCGAATTTGACGCATCGTTTCAATATCATGAATGCCCATTAAATCAAAACGAAAAACCATCAATATTATATTCTTTTTACCCAATAAAGAATAGAATCAATCATGTATTTACGAAACATTTCATGCTCACTAGCTGTCTCGCTACCCACACCCTGTTCCATTTTGAAAAGATCCGTCTGGATTCATCCGATAGTAATAATCAGGCACTGCTTGTTGAAACGGTGAATCATGAGTCGAATAAATATGGTTATACACGACATCTATCACTACGGAAATGTCCGCATCATGATAGGCTTGAATCATCGTTTTTAAATCCCGCATTCCTTGAGATGGGTTTGCTGGATCAGTTGAAAAACTCGTTTCAGGAGCATTGTAATTTTGAGGGTCATAGCCCCAATTATACATTACATTTCCGTCTTGATCATACTCTTTGTGTCGATCAGAGATGGGCTGCAATTGTATGACATTAACGCCTAATGACTGAATATAATCAAATCCTGTCGCTTGACCTGTTCTATTTTTTGTTCCTTTTTGACAAGCCCCTAAAAAGGTTCCTCGGTGTTTTTTAGACACGCCAGAACTGCTAGACTTCGTCAAATCTCGTACATGCATCTCATAAATAACAGCTTGACAAAGATTCTTTAGACGCCAAATTGCCTGTTGCCCTTGTTTCACTTGGAAATGTTTTGGATTTCGCCCGCAGGCGATAAAAATGACAGAACGCTTTCCATCTTCCGTTACGGCTTCCGCATACGGATCGCGTGTTACTGTTTTGTGATGTTCAAACTCTAGCTGGTACTGATAGGCTTTTAGTTTGCCAAGTCATCCGAAATCACCCGAGACCAGACTCCGATTGTATTTTTTTAGCATGATCTTTGGAAAAATCTTTTTCCTCTTTGTAAGTCGTAGACCTTCCAGATTTTTCGCTTTGTTAGTGCTATTCTTGTAGACTACTAGCTGAACTTTTTTTGCTGTCGGTGCCCAGAGTTTGAATTCTGCTTGTTCACCATTATACCGACACCCTAACCAACCTTGATACCCCCAATGCTGGTCAAAATGTTTGCTGTCTAATGCCATATCAAAGGCGTGAGGATCACACTTTTGCATAATACGGACTAGTCATAGCAGCCTGCCTAGAATAATAAACTTGACTGTCTCCTTCGATAATCCAAACCTCAGTCACTAAATGAGACGGTAACAACTGATGGAATAGTCAACCGACTGGTGAGACCAATCGGTTGTTTTTACAATGACATGGACATTATTCAAAGCTTGTTCGCTTTTATAGGACAAGGTTCCTTGAATCCCTGAAAATCATCATACTGGGAAAAAGTACTCTCTTCTCCCCATTTATTCATTTGCCATTTCCACATATTATAGGCTGCATAATTTCCTAATTGATTATGGTAATGGATTAAGACACGATAGTTTAACATCACATTCTCCTGATTATTCTTTTATTCTCCAATGACAAAGCACTATCGCTAATCTCATCAATATTTGCAAAAAAATTCTAAATGGTTATGAAGAACTTCCAATTCAACAGGAGTATCTCCACCATATTCGCCATCCAGATTTAACATGAATGGGGATTTTTGTCTAAAAACTTCTAACTTTAACTTACTTGTTTTTAAATATTCTACATTCACATCTGTCACATGTTGACCACCATTGATTGCTTTGAATCATCAACGCCAACATATCAAACAACCGAGCAGTTTTCACCAAAATCAAGGTAAAATTACCATCATCTCAGCACTGTATCTGGCGCTAATTTTTTTCAAAACCGCCGATTGAATTTGTCAAGGCAACAAAAAAATCAAAGAAACCTGACCTTCAAAGACACCGTGGTCATGTTCAATGTGTACCTTGCGTAATTTAGATTTTGGCAGCATTTCTGCTCCTTTTTGCGACATAGGCAAGGTAGCCTAGACGTGACTTGACTTCACTTGGAACGCTATAGGTCAATTCTGTCAGAGTTCCCGCTGCAGCAATGTTAATAAAATATTTTTCCCATAAGCCTGACCAATATCCATTTTTATAGTTTGATTTTTTTCAATGATACGAGCTGCCGCCACCGGATCCCCATTGGAATCTTGAGGGCGCGTGCATAGTCATTGGTCGTACCAGTTGGAATAAAGGCTAACTTTAGGACGATTTTCCAACGATGCCACCCGTTGACCACTTCATTGATCGTTCCATCTCCACCAGCCGCAACAATTAAATCAAATCCTGCTTTAGCTGCTCTCTCAGCTTCATTTTGAGCTGATAAAGGAGCTGGGGTTGTCTGATAAGCACTTGTTTCATAGCCTACATCTTCTAAAAACGTCTAAAAACTTCTGCGATATTTTTTAATAATTTCCTGACCAGAGGTCGGATTATAAATCAATCGTGCTCTTTTTCTAGCTGTTTCCATACAAACCTCTATAAACTCTCAAGCCAAGCTTCATCACGAATGGTTATGCCCAACTCTTGAGCTTTTGTTAATTTACTTCCTGCATCTGCTCCGGCAACGACTGAGACTTGTTTTCTTAGATACCGAGCTCGTCACCTTTGCACCTAAACTTTCTAATTTCTTTTTCGCCTCTGAACGATTGAGACGTTCCAATTTTTCCTGTTAAAACAACGGTCAATCCAGAAAGTGCTGCATCTGCTGCCACTTTTTTTCGCCAAGTAAGTGAAATTTAGCCCCGCTTCTTTTAGTTCCGACAATAAAATATGAGTTCCTTCCCTGTGCGAAAATAACTAGTCAGACTTTCTGCAATTACCATTCTAGACTATCCAGTGCAGCAATTTCTTCTTTTTCTGCTTTTGCTAATTGCTCCAAATCATGAAAATGCTCTAGCAAAATCTGACTGACTTTACTTCCAACATGGCGAATGCCCAAGCCAAATAATAATTTCTCGGCAGAATTTTCCTTAGAAGTCTGAATAGCAGTATACAACTTATTAGCTGATTTTTCCTTAAAATTTTTCCAATTGCAGCAAATCTTCGACAGTCAAGCGGTAAATTCCGGCTACATCGTTTACCAACTGATGATCAAATAACTTTTCTACAACAGCAGGACCAAGACCTGTGATATTCATGGCATCGCGACTAGCAAAATGAATCAAGCCTTCTTTGATTTGTGCAGGACAACGTGGATTGATACAGCGCAAAGCAACCTCATCTTCAAAGTGAATCAACTCGCTGTTACAACTTGGACAATCCTTTTGGAATCTCCATTTTTCTTCTGATTGGCGCTTGCTTTTCAACCACTTGCAAAACAGCTGGAATGATGTCGCCTGCTTTGTAAACGATAACCGTATCGCCCTTTGCGAATGTCCTTTTCAGCAATGTAATCCACATTGTGCAAAAGTGGCTCGGCTGACCGTTGTCCCGCTAATTGCACAGGCGTCAAGTTGGCGGTTGGCGTAACAACTCCCTGTCCGTCCAACTGTCCAGTCAACTGATAAAGCTGCGCTTTTTTTCCTCGGCGGAAATTTATAAGCAATCGCCCATTTTGGTGCTTTTTACAGTAAAACCAAGCTCTTCTTGTACCGCCAAATCATTTACCTTGATTACAACACCGTCAATATCATACGGTAACTGATCGCGTTCTTGAGCGATTTTTTCAATAAACTGCCATACTTCATCCATCGAATGTGCCAAAATATGCCGTCCATTCACACTAAATCCATTTTTAGATAACTGATTTAAAACAGCTTCTTGACTCCTCGCACTTGTCGGACTGGCTTCTTGATAGAGAAAGGTTGCAAGATTTCGCTTGGCAACAATCGCCGTATCCAACTGACGCAATGTTCCTGCCGCCGCATTTCTCGGATTAGCAAATTCTGGTTCTCCGTTTTCCTGACGTAGCTGATTCACCGCATCAAAAGAGCTGCGTGGCATATAACATTCACCACGAACAGTCATATCAACTTCACTTGGCAGCTTTAAAGGAATATCTTTCACTCTTTTCAGATTTTCTGTGATATTTTCCCCAACAGAACCGTCTCCGCGAGTCGCTCCTGCAACTAAAATCCCCTTTTCATACATGAGAGAAATAGAGAGGCCGTCAATTTTTAGTTCACATAGATAGCTAACATCTGGAAAATCTTTCCGAATCCGTGCATCAAATGCATCTAACTCTTCACGTGAAAAAGCATCCTGCAAACTATAGAGCGGATACTGGTGTTGGTATTTTTCAAAAACCTTCTAAAACCTTACCTCCCACACGATGAGTTGGGCTATCAGGCTGAACGAACTCTGGATACTGCTTTTCTAAATCTAATAATTCATGATACAACTTATCATATTCACTATCCGATACGCTTGGATTATCAGTCGTATAATATTCATGAGCATACTGATTGAGCAACTTCACCAGTTCTAACATTCTGTCTTTCATATTTCTATTTTATCATAATTCATGCGTTTCTACAGCATTCTTACCTATATTCTTTACAAAAATTAGACAAAAATGTAAAATAGCAAAAATAATCATCATCACATCAAATATGATAAATTTCCAAAATTTAATTGATTAAAAATACATAAAAGAGTAAAAATATACTATAAATAAAAAGCTAGGAGAATTGTTAGTATGAATATTACAATTGCAGGTGTCGGTGCCATGGGTAGCCGCTTTTGCTCTGATGTTGCATCAAGCAGGACATAAAGTGACTTTAATAGATGGTTGGGAAGAGCATGTCACAGCTATCCAAAAATGGCTTACAAGCGAACTTAAATGGCGAAGAAGTTGTTGCTAAATTACCAATCTACTTTCAAAGTGAAGTAGATCCAACCTTATCTAATGACTTAATTATTCTGTTTACAAAAAGCCATGCAGCTAGAAGCAATGTTAGCAGATATTCAGCCTTTAATACGAGACAATACAGCTGTTCTCTGCCTATTGAATGGGATTGGTCATGAAGAAGTCATTGAAAAATATGTCCCAAGAAATCAAATTATGATTGGAAATACCATGTGGACTGCTGGTATGGAAGAACCTGGACGTGCAAAATTATTCGGAAACAGCTCAATCGCTTTGAAGAATTTAGTCGCAGAGCCAGCCGCTGAACAAACAGCTCATAAAGTAGTTGAAACATTGAATTCTGCCGGATTAAATGCGCAATACACAGAAAATATCTTATATGCCATTTATAAAAAAAGCCTGTGTCAACGGAACGATGAATAGTTTGTGTACCCTTTTGCTTGCTAATATGGCAGACTTTGGAGACACTACTCCTGCACATGCTATTGTTGAAAAGATTGTGAGTGAGTTTGCAGCAGTTGCAAAACACGAAAAATGTAGACTTGAATGTCACAGAAACAGTAGATTATATTGAAAAAGAATTGCTATAATCGCGATACAATTGGTTTGCATTACCCTTCCATGTATCAAGATTTGAACGAACATAATCGTTTGACAGAAATTGATTATATCAATGGAGCTATTGCACGAAAAGGGACAACAATATGGTGTAGACACGCCATACTGTGCCCTTATAACCGAACTCGTCCATTGTAAAGAACAATTATTAGGTGCAAAATAAACTTAGTCAGAAAATTCATTGTTTTTACAAAAATCTTAAAAACGATATGGTCTTATATTTTTTAATTTCAGATAAAACAAAAAAATATGCCGAAGAATTTTGGGGCATATTTTTATTGAATCTAATATTAACGAAAAATTATTTTCCTAAATCAATCCGCTTATTTAGCTTATCCATTAAGATCCCACCAATGATGAGTGAAGCAAACTCTCCTACTGCTGTCGTAAAACCAAGTCAATAAAAACGGTGCTTTAGCGACAAGATACAATTCAGCTGCAATGGTCACCATAGAAAGTGAAAAAGAAAAATCGCAAAAATAAAGAAAAGCTTTATTGATCAGTCCATTAAACAAGTATTCATTCATGTATTTTCTAAAAGAAATACACACCTAAGCTCAAAAAGACCAAAGTTGAGCCACCACCGACAAAGACATCGATGATTCCAAAGCTAAATAAATTTGCAATCATACAACCCAAGGTGACTCGATGATATACTTAGGTTTATAAAAAGCCATAAAGTTCATCATTTCAGAAATCCGAAAATTGGTAGGCACCATAGCTAATAGCATTCAAGGGCGGTGTCATTGTTAGTGCGACATAAATCGCAGCAACAAGAGCAATCTGAGCCATATCACGAACAGTAATTTTTCCATGTTTTCTCCTTTAGCGGCTAAACCGCATGTAATATGCTTGGCGAAAGGGAACTAAGCGCCAAGGGCTGCATTGACAAAACGAATACAGCTTTTCAAGTATAGCATATATTTTGCAAATATGATAGACTAAATCTATGAAAAATTATATAAAAACGCTTTTTCAATAACGAAATCTTATCCTATTTATTTTTTGGTGTTGCTACAACTGTTGTTGCAGTTCTTACACGTATGCTTTGTTATGCTTTTCACGAGTAATGAATTGCTTTCTACAGCGATAGGTAATATTGCTGGAATTCTTTTTCTTTTTGCGACAAATGACACAATTGTTTTTTTAAGCAACAAAGAAGGGGCTAGGGGCGCTCGTTTTGTCAAATTTGCTCTTGCGCGACTTTCCACTTTTCTGCTGGACATGGGGCTCACATTCATTTTTTTGTTACAACATTTTCCTAGCATTATTGGTCAATTTGTCCACAATGATATCAAAGCGGTTAATACCATTGAAACTTTATTTGCTCAAATCGTTATTATTGTGCTCAATTATGTTTTTAGTAAAGTCTTTTGTATTTAAAAAAATAAATCAACTAATTAAAAAGACAAACCTCACCTCAAATGGTGGTTTGTCTGCAATCTAAAAGAAAGCTTTGAGGCTCTTTTTTTCTTAAATATCTACACTTGGATTGTCAATTGTTAGATGAGTGATTTCTCCTTTGACTCAAAATAATCTTCAACTAAACTTTGCAATTCCTGCATAGCTGCTTGCGCGCGTTTAGCTTGGTCTTCATTGATTGCTTCGATGACTAATACTGCATCCGTTGTGCCTTCAGTCAGCATTGTCCGTTGCGCTTCCCTCCAGTTAAAACAACGACAAACAGCTCCTTCATCATCATAATAAATAATTTCCTCTGGAAGAGCTGGTGCGTCTGTCTCTGCACCAAGTGGAAAGAAAGGTTCGCCTCCTTGCGCTTTTCCAAGATGCAAGCCTCCTTGAATCTTAGCAATATCTTCACCACCACAAGGAACAGCATAGGAAAGTGATACACTATTATAAATATCCACCAATGGATTGATTGGATTGAACTCACGACCTTGACTTACCCTTTTTAAAAGAGCTTCAATAGAAGAACGCGCACCTTTTTTAGTTTTAAACTTACTGAAAGCACCGCGCCATTCTTGAATCACGTCATTTTGCGTAAAGGTTTCATCTACGATAAAATCTTCTGCTCGCTTGCTTCCCTTGTCCAACAAAGATTTAAAATAAGGGTCTTTGCTTTCGTCAACGCTATTATCCAAGCCTTTAACAACCATAATGCTAATTTGTGCTTGAGGGAATAATTCCCAAAATTCGTTTTCAACTGTGACTTTCATTTTACACTCTCAATAATTTCTTTTTTGACCTTTTTTAACCAATTCCCAATCATCAGTAATATTCTGTCGCACCTTTACTAACATGTCTTCTAACAATTGAGCGTCTTCTTTTGGAAAATCCTGTCAAAGCCTGCTGCTCAGAATAAGTGTGCTCTGATAAGATAAACAGGATAAAGTTTTTCCTGTATCTGTCGCAAAAAGCTCTTTATTTTTAAATTTTCCAGCTACACTTCTTCTTTCAATCAAACCTTTACTCTCTAATTTTTGACGGAGCGAGCAACAGTTGAACGATCAACTTTCAGCAAATCCGAAAGCTCTTCTTGAATAATACCGGGATTTTTCTACGATACGAACCAAATAAAAGATACTGCCCTTTGGCCAAATCAACATGGCGAAATTCAATATTCGCCATTGAATCCAACGACTCGAGCGATGATACCAATCTCTCGCAAAATCGTCATATTGCCTCCTTGAGCAATATTATACCACATTTTATTACGCAAATGCAATAAATTAACCGCAAAAAGAAGTTTCATTTGAACTCTCTTTATTTTTATAAGTCTCGTTGTCAGTTGTTTGTGCCTCGTTTCAAATTCTTTTTCGTGACAACCTTGATAACTTGCATTTAAGATTGCCCCAATAATCATAATTTTGGGCAATGAGGGTAAACCAAATCATGACGACGACAACAAAAATGGAACTAAAATCGGACATCCATTAAGTGATTTACATAAGTGTCCAAATAAACGGAAAATAAATTTAACAATACCCCCAATCGTAAAAACTACAAAAATCGTTCCTGGCAGAACATAGCGGATTTTTCCTGATTTTACATTGGGTAAAAAGTAATAAAGCATCAGTAAAGAAAAGAAACAGCAAGGTGTAAATAGTCGGCTGGGTCATTCTTTGCAAACTGGCATATAGTTGAACATCAAACTCCCAAAAAGCTATGAAGCAAGCGAAGCGACATTCTCCCAAACATTGTCAGTAAAAGAGACAAGGCAAAGAGAAATTGCAACCCCAAAGCTAATGACTAAACTAAATAATCTATGTGATATCAGACCTCTATCTTTTGCAACACCATAAAGCTTTTATTAAATGCTTTTTGCAAAAATGACATTGATTATGAAAATGCCCATAGAGCCGAAAGGATAGAAAAACTCAACAAGCCAGAAGAAGGCTGAGTTAGCAAATTTCGGGTAACCTTTGCAACGACTTCATACAGCGATTCAGGCAGAACATCTTCCATTGCTTCCAAAAATTCTGCTATCGGAATTTGAAAAATAAGGCAATATATTCACAACAATCAATAACAACGGAAAAATCGAAATCAGCAAATAATATGCCACCGCAATGCTTTGTCAAATCAATCTCTGATGCTTGATAAAATTTAAAAAGGATTGTAAAAACGGATTCTGTCCAATCTTAGAAACAAACTTTTCATCTCGTCTCCTACTAGAATACAGAGCAAAAAGCCCCTTTCTATTCTTATTTTTAATAAGTTCCTTCTTCTCCTTGGCTAGTTAAGATAACAGGTCCATTTTTGGTAATCACAAATTGATGTTCGTATTGACAAGAAAGTCCACCGTCCAGCGTTTTATGAGCCCACCCCTGTCTCAAAATCTGTGTCAATCTCCCAAGTACCTGTTGAAATCATCGGCTCAATTGTCAAGACCATGCCTTCACGAAGACGTCAATCCGCGTCCAGCACGTCCGTAATGAGGCACCATTGGCTCTTCGTGCATAGTTGGTCCAACACCATGTCCTACTAAGTCACGAACAACACCATAACCATGACTTTCCGCATATTCTTGAATCGCTGCACCAATGTCGCAATCCTATTGCCAACTTGAGCAGCTTCAATTCCACGATAAAGGCATTCTTTTGTAACCTCCATCAATTGTTGTACTTCTTCACTCACTTGACCAACTGCATAAGCCCAGCAAGAATCCGCCACACCTCCACGGAAATTTTCCGTATAGTATTTCATTTGTTCCACATTAGTTGAAAATCGAGTTTAGAAACATCTAACTCAGCTTTATCAACCAGCCAACAACCATATCGACTTTAATTAAGTCGCCCTCAACCAATTTTTTTGGTGGCGTGGAAAAGCATGTGCCACTTCGTCATTCAATGAGCAGCAAGTGGCACTAAGGGTAGTCCATGATGCTCCCTTCTACTCAATTTGAAGCGGAAGAGCATTATCTTCCTTACAACGTCTGCGGACGTATTCTTCAATTTCCCACATGTCAATACCTGGCTTAATCAAATCCCTTAAACCAATATGAATACTGGCGAGAAATGCACCGCTTTTTCCATTAAATCAATTTCACGTTGTGATTTTAAAGTTATCATTCTTTCTCCTTAATATCTGAGGTATTAATTTATTTTTACTGTAATTGTTACTTTTGCAACCAGTTGAAGTTTGAGGTAAATATCGTAATCCAAAAATAGCAGAGTGCCTTGTTTGTCGGACAATTCTTGGTCGAAGTGTCAAACTTTCATCAATCTGAACAGCTTGCAAGAAATAAATTGTCATTTGCTCAATGACAATATTCTTCTTGCCAGAGGTCACATACTGATGCGTTGCTGTCGTTAAAATTTCTGTCAAAATACCATTAGATAAGACACCGTTATTTTCTAACATAAAGGGTTCTACAACAAAAGTAAATTCATCGTAATGTGACGCAGTTTTTGAGAGACTTGATCGCTGAAAGTGGGCAGGCTGGAGACTTGGTCGCGACTCATTTTTCCATGACATCACGACGCGTAATGACTCCAAGAAGAGTTTGATTACTCCGAATGACTGGTACCATTTCAAAGTCTTCTGTAATCATACGCTGGCTAACATTGGCAATACTGGTGTTTAAAGTGACGGCATAGATATTTTTGTCATGACTTTTATCTAAAAATCGTGTGAGGGAGACTTGTCACCAGTATCACGCATGGTCACCACGCCAACTACCATATGGTGCTGATTAACGACAGGAAAACGACTGTTGCGATTTTTCCGGACCAAATCCATAAAATCACGAACGGTATCAGTATCTTTCAAGAATCCATATTCATGACTCCCCCGATACACTTGCTCCACTGTTAAAATATCTGTTTTAATCTGCATATTAGACAATGCACGATTGATGATTGTCGCAACTGTAAAGGTATCATGTTGTGATCTTAGAACAGGAATGCTTAAGCGATTCGCTAATTTTAAAACATCGCGGCTTACTTCCAAACCACCTGTCACTAACACAGCATTTTCATGCTTCAAGGCTAATAACTGAATATGGGTGCGGTCTCCAATAATCAAGAGACCTCCTTCCGTTAAGTAGCGTAAGAGATTCTTTTCGGTCATTGCTCCGATTGAGAATTTACTGAATTCCTTTTCAAGTCCATCCTGACCAGCTAAGACTTCAGAACCTGTAATTTCTGCAATTTCCTTATATGTTAAATGTTCTAGCTCCACCCTAGGAGATTTTACACGAATCGTGCCACTACGAGGACGCGTTTCAACCAATCCACGGTTTTTCTGCTTCTTTAATTGCACGATAAGCAGTCCCCTCGCTTACTCCTAAATAATTGGAAATGCTGCGTACACTAACACGCTTTCCTACTGGTAATTCTTCCAAATAAGCGATAATTTCTTGATGTTTACTCATGAAAGTCTCCTTTTCATAGCAAAACTCTAAATAATCCGCATTTTACGTGTATAACGGTCGCTCCCTTGAACTGCCGCCTCACAAGAAAAATTCTGTCTTCTCAGCAACTCTTTGGCTGGCTTTGTTTTCCAGATGAGTTATAATATAAAGTCGCTTCAAATCAAACTGTGTAAATGCCAACAAACAATATTTTTGACGCACTCAGTCATCAGACCATGTCCCCAATAATCATGCCGAAGAAAAATAACCAAGCTCTGCTTCGCCCTTGATTTCGTCTATCTTTTTCAAATTTGATAGATCCGATCATTTTCTCAGAATCTTTATCACAAATCGCCCAAATTCCAAGAGGATGTTTCATAAAATAATTAGCCAATACATGTTGGCTTTCTTGTAAATTAGCCTGCATAGGAAAAAAATGAAGCGTAGATTTTTCAGGATTGGAGGCAATTTTATAAAAATCTTCACTATCCATAAAGGAAAATGGACGCAATACTAAATGTTCTGTTTCTATAAAGGCAAACTCTGCCAATTTTGTCCACAAATTCATATCTTACCTCTAAGATAAAGCTCAGCTGGCGTACCAACTGAGCTATCTCACTTCATCGTGCCAACGTTATTTTAGAGTTATTCTTCAACAAACTGAATGTCTGCTCTAAATTAGTCAACTTTTTCGATAATATTTGAATAACCACGCAAAATAAATTCTACATTTGTAATCTCAGTTTTTCCGTGAGCTAACAATCCTGCAATTACAAGAGCTGCTCCTGCCCGCAAATCAGTTGCTTTGACCACTGCACCTTGCAATTGATTAGATCCTTCATAAAGCAATATGATTGGCACTCGTTGAAATCTTACCCTGCCATTTTCGCTAATTCAGCGACATGATTTACTCGCTTTTCATAAATTGTATCAATAATTAAGCCATGTCCTTTAGCTGTCAATCAAAAGTGGCGTAATAGGCTGTTGCAAGTCTGTAGCAAAGCCTGGATAAGGAGCAGTTTTAATGTTGATTGCTTTCAAATCATGTTGCTTTTCGACATAAACACTATCTTCAGAAACGGTCATACGAACTCCCATTTTCTTCTAATTTCGCAATAAAGCCCTCTAAGTGTTCATAAAGGACATTGTTGATTTGCACTCCTTCACCAATTGCAGCTGCCATTGAGATATAAGTTCCTGCTTCAATTCGATCCGGAATAACTTGATGACGAGTCCCATGAAGCTTATCAACACCTTCAATGATAATGATGTCAGTACCAGCCCCTCGGATGTGGGCTCCATATTATTCAATAGTGTCGCTATCGTCAATGATTTCAGGCTCACGAGCTGCATTTTCAATGACGGTACGCCCTTTTTGCCTTTACCGCTGCAAGCATGGTGTTGATAGTCGCTCCAACACTTACTGTATCCATATAAATACTAGCTCCGTGAAGCCGCTTGCCTCTTGTCGAAAGGTTCATGGAATTTCCCTCGTAAGCCATGGTAGCTCCATGGCTTCAAATGCTTTCAAATGCAAATCAATAGGGCGCGGACCTAAATCACAGCCACCAGGCAAACCAACTGTTGCTTCGCCATAGCGACCCAGCAAGCTACCATAAAAGTAATAGAAGCACGCAAACTATTGATTTTACCATAAGGCATGGGCATATTTTTTATCCCGCGAGGATCAATTTTCAGCGTATCGTCTTGACGCTCAACGGTTGCTCCCATAGCTTCCATGATGTCAATCAAACTGACAACATCGGAAATATCTGGCACACAATCCAATGTCACGATTTCATCAGATAAAATTGTCGCCGGAATTAAAGCGACTACACTATTTTTGGCACCACTAATAGTCACCTCTCCTTTAAGGGCGACCACCATTAATTACAATTTTTCATTCTTAGCTCTTTCAAGGAATTTATAATCAAATATACTGCACTTTATTATAACACAGTTTCTGTGAAAAATCCTATCCTTTTTAAAGAAATCTCTTTTTAACTTGTCATTCTTGTTATATAACGATTACAGAACTATTTTACTTTTGTGTCATTCTAAAAAGGGAGCGGGACAAAAATCAATTTTGTTGTCCCACTCCTGTTATTTTATAGCTGCTTTCAAAGCATCTACTTTATCCAGTTTTTCCCACGGCAGGTCAATATCCGGACGTCCCATATGCCCATAGGCAGCAGTCTGACAGTAAATTGGTCGACTTTCAAATCAAGCATTTGAATAATACCGGCTGGACGAAGGTCAAAGATTTGTCGAACCGCTTCTTGAATCTTGCTTTCTGAAACTACACCTGTACCAAAAGTATCAATGCGAACCGATACTGGATGTGCGACCCCAATAGCATAGGCTAGCTGGACTTCTACTTTCTTAGCTAATCCTGCTGCAACAATATTCTTGGCAATATAACGCGCTGCATAAGAAGCGGAACGATCGACTTTTGTGGCATCTTTTCCAGAGAAAGCCCCACCTCCGTGGCGTGCATAACCACCGTATGTATCAACGATAATCTTACGTCCAGTTAAACCAGAATCTCCTTGAGGTCCACCAATAACAAAGCGACCAGTTGGATTGATGAAAAACTTACTTTTTCATCCAAATACTCTGCTGGAACTACTTCTTTAATGACTTTTTCAATCACATCTTGATGAATCTGCTCATTGCTTACTTCTGGGTCATGTTGAGTGGAAATAACTACAGTATCAACACGGACTGCTTGGTCATTTTCATCGTATTCAACCGTTACTTGAGATTTTGCATCCGGACGAAGATAGGAAATTTCTCCAGACTTGCGAAGCTCTGCTAAACGACGGACTAATTTGTGACTGAGAGAAATAGGCAACGGCATTAGTTCAGGTGTTTCATCTACAGCAAAACCAAACATCAGCCCCTGATCACCGGCACCAATCAAATCAAGCAGATCTTGTTCAGCATTTCCACGAATTTCAAGGGCTTCATTCACCCCTTGAGCGATATCTGGTGATTGCTCAACAAGCGACGGATGCACTCCACCGTTTCTGCTGAAAAACCATATTCAGCTTTTATATAACCAATCTCTGCAATTGTATCGCGAACTATGCGGTTAATATCCACATAAGCATTTGTGGATATTTCCCCAAAAACATGGACAGAGCCTGTATAGACAGCTGTCTCAGCAGCCACATGAGCTTCTGGATCCTGCTCCAAGATAGCATCTAAAATAGCATCTGAAATTTGATCTGCAATCTTATCTGGATGTCCTTCAGATACAGATTCAGACGTGAAAAGTTTACGTTCTGACATATCATGTCCCCTTTTAATGAAATATTCCCTCCTAAAAATTCTATTATTGCTAGGAAGTTACTTGAAAAATCTGTAAACAGACTTACGTTAAAAAGTTACAAAGCACTAGTCTCTATGGTTAATATTTAACTTTGACTACCTTTTCGGGACTATTTAACTTCTCTATTGTATCATTTTTATCCTAATAAACAGAAAATATTCTAAAAATTATAAGAAATTTAAAAATACAATAAAGTTGAAAAACACTTCCAACCTTATGCTTGTTATGATGATTTGCCTCCATAAACAATTTGTCCATCACAAATCGTATAGTGAACAACACCTTTTAATTTTTCACCGATAAATGGTGAATTAGCTGCTTTTGAGGCAAAATCTTCTGTTATCATGCGTTCAGCATTTGTATCGAAAATCGTGAGATCTGCTGGTCCATTCTCAGCAAGGTAGCCCGCTTCAAAAATCATAGAGTTGCGCTGGGTTAATTGTCATTTTTTCCAGCAACTGCATGAGTGTCAAATGACCTGCTTCCACCAAATAAGTCAAACCAAGCGAAAGTGACGTTTCTAGACCTGTCATACCAGACGGTGCTTTGGTGATGTCTTTTGCATTCTTTTCATCAGAGTGATGAGGTGCATGGTCTGTCGCAATGACTGAAATAACTCCAGACTTAAGCCCTTCAATGACAGCTAAACGATCTGATTCCAAACGAAGTGGCGGGTTCATTTTAGCATTGCTACCTTTTAACAACAATAGCTCTTCTGTCTTAGAAAAATGCTGGGGCGCTGCTTCTGCTGTTACGTGAGTGCCCAATCGCTGAGCGAATTCCACGACTTTCACACTTTCTGCTTTTTGATAAATGCTGGATATGAATATGAGTATTGGTTGCATGAGCAATCATCACGTCACGCGCAATCATACTATATTCAGCGACCCCAGTCGCACCACAAAATCCAAAAATGTTCTTTGGCAATCTGCTCATTAAACCCAAGGATACCATTGAGTTCTGGGTCCTCTTCGTGAAGGCAGATAAATGCACCATTTTTGTCAGCTTCTTCCAAAGCTTCGCGTACTATTTTTGTACTTTTTAATGGAATCCCGTCATCTGAAAAACCAATAGCTCCCGCTGCTAAAAGCGCTTTGAAATCTGTCAAATGCTGTCCATCAAAAATTCTTTGTAATAGTTGCAACAGACTTAATATGAATATTTTTCACGATTGGCAGATGCTAATACTTCCTTTAGTGTCTCTACTGTTGAAATCGTTGGAGTGGTATTTGCCATCATCACAACCGTTGTAAATCCACCCGCTACCGCTGCTAAAAGCACCTGTATGAATATCTTCTTTATGCGTCTGACCAGGTTCACGAAAATGAACATGAATATCAATCAGCCCTGGCGCCACCACCAATCCAGTCGCATCAATCACCTGAGCGTTTTCTGCTTTCAAATCCTGACCAATTTTAAAGAATTTTTTTATCCTTAACCAAAACATCGCAAATCTGATCTAAACCAGACTTAGGGGTTCATGACACGACCATTTTTAATTAACAACATGTACTTTTCTCCTTATTCTCCATAATAATCAACATGACTCTCCACCAACTTCTCTCCTTTGTAAGAAAATTTAGCCGAGAAGAATGGTTTATCTTCTAAAATCCAAGATAGAAACGTATGATCTCCCTCCCAAGTCGGTTTGGACAAAAATTTCTTCATAGGAAACCCATTCCAAGTACCTTCATCGCAGTCAATCAAGTCTCCCTCAAATTCTGTCACTTTAAATACGTACGTGTACCAGTCATTATCAGGTGTAAAATCTGGAAACGTGATAATACCTTTTAATACGGGCTTATTGACTCGCAAACCCGTTTCTTCAAGATTTCTCGCACCGCACATTCCTGCGGTGTTTCACCTTTCTCTAATTTTCCGCCAACACCAATCCATTTGCCAGCATGAACATCATTAGGCTTTTTATTTCGATGCAACAACAGAAATTCTTTTCCATTGTCCACATAGCAAATTGTTGCTAATTTAACCATTTTTCTCCTTTCAACAGCTAAAATATATCAAACCACTTATAACAACCAATTTATCGGTTCCATTCCTTGAGATGTCAGAAAGGTATTTGTTTTAGAAAAATGGTTTGCTTCCAAAAACCTCGATGAGCTGAAAGAGGACTCGGATGAGGAGATTCTAAAATGAGATGTTTAGGGATTGGTGATCAAGGCTTTTTCTTGCGTGCATAAGAGCCCCAGAGAATAAAAACAACAGGTGTATCTTTTTCATTGACAACCTAATCACAGCATCCGTAAACGGTTCCCAGATTTGACCGGCATGTCCATTTTGCTTGCCCAGCAGGAACGGTCAAACTGGCGTTCAGCAGTAGCACTCCTTGAAGTGCCCAAGATGTCAAATCGTGAGATTCTTTTCATTCCAACGTCATCTGCCAATTCTTTCAAAAATATTTTTTTAAGAGAAGGCGGTGCTGGAATATCATCTGGTACTGAAAAGCTCAGCCCCTGCGCTTGCTGCGGACCATGATAGGGATCCTGTCCCAGAATCACCACTTTTACATCTGCCAAATCTGTTATTTGAATCGCATTAAAAACTTTTTCACGCGGTGGATAGATTGTGCCTGATGAATAAACCTGATTTAAAAAATAATTGATTTTACTAAAATAGCCGTCAGGCAATTGTTGCTTAATCAAACTATGCCAAGCTGAGTGTTCCATTGTTTCTCCTCTTTCATACTCGATTACTTTTTCTTCCTCAGGATAGGTCATTCCCCATTCTTTTCGCAAATCCGTCATCATTTTCATGACATCACGGCTGTAATCCAAATGCATCTCATTTTTGTCCCCAGCTACTGCCGCTTCCATATCAAGAACCTCATACATTAAAGCTTCGCTCGTCTTTCCAGCTTCAATGACTTCTTGATGCCCATCTTCAGTATAAGTAATGACCGCCTTTTTGCCCTCTAGGATATTCATATCATTTCAATGTAGCCCTTTATCATAAGCAATTGTTCCACGCTTGGGCTGTTTAGCATGGAGACTCAAGGTCAAAGTCGCCATTTCTCCTTCGGTATTCGTCAGAAGAATCCCTGCTTGCTCATCGACACCCGTTGGTGCAAATTTTCACTTGCGAAAGGACTTGATGAGGGCTAGATGTCATAAACCACCGAATAAATGACAAGGCATACACGCCAATATCTAACAGTGCACCGCCTGCAAGATGACGATTAAAGAAACGATTGGTCATATCATATTCTTTGTAACTGCCAAAGTTCATTTGAATCATTTTTAAATCACCCAATTGACCACTGGAAATGATGTTGTTCAATTGTCGATAGATTGGCATATGGTAAATCGTCATCGCTTCTGCCAAAACGACATGTTCTTGCTCGGCTAATAAAACTGCTTCTTCCAATTCTTCTGAATTTAACGTAATGGACTTCTCACATAAAACGTGTTTCCCGTTTTTTAATGCTTTTCGCAAAAAATCAATATGCGTATTATGTGGCGTGGAAATGTAAATAATATCCACATTTTCGTCCTTAAATACGTCATCAATCTGATCATAAACTTTTTCAATACCATATTTTTGTGCAAAACTCCAAGCCTTTTTGATGTGTTCGATTAGCAACAGAATAGAGCTTCCCGCCTAACTGCTGCAAGGCTTGTGCCAATTCATTAGCAATCACACCCGTACCTAAAGTTGCCCAATTATAGCGTATCTTATTTTCCATAGTCCTTCTCCTAGCTACATGATTACTTTTTATCATACCAAATTTTCCTTCATTTAGCCGACTTTTTATGTAGAGACATCCCTTTTACAAAAATCCTATGAAATCAAACTATGCTTTTCATCTAAACAATCGAATAAAATCAAGGGATTACAATTATTCAGAATATTCCTTTATGTTATAATAAATTGAGAAGGAGCAATTTTATGTGGTCTTGGTTTATTGTATTTTTACTTTTGGTTATTGCTTTATTTTACTTTTTCAAATATCATAATAAAAACTATTATCGGATTTGGATTATTTATTTTTGCGATTGCTATCATTTGACTTATCATTGATTTTCACAACGATCCAAATAAAGACTAAAAATTGGCTTAAATAGGTCATTTTTTTCTAATGAGGATAAATGAGATATAAGATTGGCTTATTCAGGAGTAAATTCATAAAAATGATATTAAAAATCGTCATTTCTAAAAAAATACTCCCAATATATTATTGGAGCATTTCTAGTTTAGTTATCTTCAGAGATAGCTGAGTCCAACTCTTTCTCATCTGATTGAACAACTTGTTCTGGAGTTTCAGTTGTAATCGCGCAGATTCTTGTTGAGTTTGAGTTGGTGTTGTTTCAGGTTCAACTGCTTGTTCTTGTGGTTGAGTAAATTGTTGTGCTTGAACAGGTTGTTGCTGAGGTTGTGCTTGTTGTGTCGTAAAGTTGTCCTTGGTAAACAGTAGATGTTTGCACTCTTTAGTTGGCATACAAAGTAGGACAATTAGAGCGATAGAACATGGTAACATAGCTAAAGCACCCAAGATATTTAAAAATGGAACCCACATCAAAAGTATAGGACCTGCATATAAAAAGATAAATGCCCAATGATAGCCAGCATCCCGCAAATGATGTACAATAATCGCCAAATTTGGGACTAAAGTTGCTATCCCAAAAATACTCAATAAAATAATGATAAAAAATACGGAACCTAAACTACTTATAAAAATACTTGGATCAAATCCTCCTTCATAATCATAATAAGTCGCTTGTTGTACAACATTGAAGATTGCAACCAAAATTGACCCAAAAGCCATAATACCAAATGGAAGTGTAATCAAAACATTGTCCAAAAACAGACCACCAATAGTCAGATCTAATTGATTTTCCTTCAAAATCAGCATAGTGAGTCCAAAACTTTTTATAAGCTGTAAACATCATAAATCTCCTAACATTTTTAATTTCTAATAGAAATATCATACTTTTCCTAATAAATCAACGGAAATTAATTTTTAGAGAACAATTACTTGACCATCTCTAATCGCCAGTTTATCCACCCTGAAAATTTAATTGCCCCTTGTTCATCTGTCCGATAGACTTTAGCAGGCAATTGTGCAAATCGCTCTATTGTATCCTGACTAGGTTGCTTAGATTGATTATTTTTTTCTCAACAGAAATGAGCGCAACCGTTGGTTCTATTTGTTGCAAAAAAATTTTTGAACTTGATGAGTCCTTGGCTCCATGCCGTCCGACTTTCAAAACATCTGTTTTCAACTTTGGATAATGCTGCATTAACTTTTGCTTCGGCCTCTTCTTTCAAGTCGCTCGCAAATAAAAATCTTGTACGGAAAAACTGACCATATAAAAACGATCGAATGGTCGTTCTTGCTAGCACCCGAAAAGGACTTGCAAATGATGATCAAAAATAGGAAGTTTGTCGCCTTGTTTTTACAACATGAATGAATGTGTTTATTTTTCCCTTAATTTCTCTAGAAAATCTGCATTGCTTAGACTACTTCTGAAATATAAATTTTTCTTTATTGCAAAACTTTTTAGCAACTCCTAATACATCTCCTACATAATCTGGATTAGGGATTTGTTAAGACTAAAGTATCAATCGTATCTACACCACGACTTTTTAGATAAGGAATCAAAGTTTTTCTGCATTTGAGCTAATTGCTCGTTTTTGCCAAGCTTCTTTTGTTCTAATTTCCTCACGTCCGCCAACATCAATCAATACATTTTTTCCTTTTCCAGTCTCTCAGAAAAATACTATCTCCTTGCCCGACATCCACCATTGTGATCTCGTTTTGCAAAGGAAATTTATTTATGAAAAAGAGTAATGAAAGAAACAGACTAAGAAATATTACCCATTTTTTTATTTTTTTCTAACATCATACAAAAATAGCCAGTACAAGCAGCATAACAATCAGCAAAAGCGGACTGGGCTGCCCAAAAACGATTGGTTTACCAAAGACACTTGCTATCCAACGAATACTATTTTCTAAACCTTCAAATAGAAAAATTGGCTTGAGTCAACTTTATCAAAGGCGAAAAAGAAAAAAATTAACGTCAAGCCTGGCAACATCATTGCATCAAAAATCAGTGAAAAAAACAAATGTCAACAAAATAGACCAAGGTTGAAATTCGCCAAAAGTAAAAAGATTAGAATCGGTAAAATACCAAGTGAAATAACGCTACTCTCTACAACAACTTTTTCGCCAAGAGCCAGACCTTCAAAAATCTATCACACTAATGACAAAAAGCATAGGCACAGGAGAGAACTCCTCCTGCCGACAAAAAGAAAGGACGGCATAATCAAGGACAATATCATCATCGTTAAAGCAAAAATTATCTAACTTAGTGATACCATGTTGCGACAGTAATTTCTGAACTAAGCTCCGTACAACGGATACTGAAAATCCAGTCATTCCCGCATAAAAGAAAGAAAATGGATATTGGCATTTACGAGCCATTTCTTGTGTGAACCCCAGCCTTAACAGTAACTTGCGAAATCCCTCCATAAAAAAGCCAACTTGCATGCCAGACAGCGCAAATAAATGAATAATCCCCAAGCTAGAGTAAAGATTGTTCATTTCATCGAAGTCTGTATCCAAGGCGCCAAATAAGAGCCCCGTCATATAATTACTCATCGGATTTGGAAAATGGTTCTTGATAAATACCAGTTCTTTCTTCGCCAGCTAGAAAGCCACTCCAAAGGGTGCAAGCTGATTCTATCTTGGCTCGATAAAATGGTATCTACTTTTAAAATTCGATAAATCCCTTTGCGTTTTTAAATAAGATTGGTAATCAAAAACCAGCAAAATTACGCTTCTTCTCAGGAATTTCAAAATCTCCTTCAACGGTCAATGCAACCAAACTAGAGAGTTTTTGAAAAAGCCAACTGCTCTTCCTTTGATTTCAATTTGTAGTAAACTTGATAAGTCTGCCCTATTAGCTTTACCACGAAAGGAAAAGCGAATCTCCATTTATCTTAATCGTGTCAGGTAGAACTGCCACTTGTTTTATGGGAGAAGGTTCTGCTTTTTGTTTGCTGCTCTGCTATTTCCTACGAATAAAGAAAAAACTAGCAAAACAAGAGAGGATCATGAAGGTCATGAAACATTCTTTCGGTGAATAAAAAGCGAAAAAGACGAATTACCAGAAAGATAAAAACCCAACCAGCCTAACCAGCTACTTTGATAGATTGCAAAATATAACCAGACAAGTAAGAAAGCAATGTAAATCGGCTTAATCGGAAATTTTTAATCCACTGTGACATATTCTTTCAATTTTTCTAGTGTTTTAGCGCCTACTCCTGATACATTTTTCAAGTCATCAACGGAATTAAATTTCCCGTTTGCCTCACGATAATCTAAAATATCTTGCGCACGTTTTTGACCAATACCAGAAATGGTCTGCAGCTCAGATAAATCAGCTGTATTTAGATTGACCTTATTCCCTTTTTGCGATGCGACTTCACTAGTTCCTGACGTTGAAGATTGTCCTGTTCCACTTGCAACACTTGTCGCATTCTCACCAACAGTTGCCACATAAACAACAGCTTCATCCGTTAGTTTCTGCGCCAAATTGATAGACTTGCTGTCAGCGTCTGTCGTTAAACCACCTGCTTTTTGAATCGCATCATTGATACGGCTAGTCTTTTTCAGTTGATAAATACCTGATTTTTGACTGCACCCTTGACATCTACGGTTAAAAATTCTGATTCTTCACTTGAACTCGTTTGAGGCTCTGCTTTTTCTTTCTGTGAGTTTTTTTCTTCGTTCCAGTTGAAATTTCTTCTGATTCTGCCCCCGAACTCGTAACTGTTTCCTGTGCGAGCTCTGCTACATTTGATTGTCTACTAGATTGACCATTTATCATAAAAAATCCTGCTATTATCAAACCAATCAAACTTAAACCAATCAAAATTTTATACTCTTTCATCTTTTTCAATGATTGTCTCTAACATCTTTCCTCCTAAGTTGAATGAAAAATTTGCTTTTATCTATTTATTCGTAAAACAAATGAAAAAGCTGAAAAAAATTTCTCAGCTTTTGCCATGTTAGAAAAAGGGTTTTTGATAAAGATTGACCAATCAACTACCTCGAACTACTAAAAAAATCGGAAACAACTTCCGATTTTTACATCTTGTATATTATCTCAATTATAAGCCTTCATTGTCCGAGCAATGTCTCTATTTTGCTCACGAAGTTTAATGGATTCACGCTTGTCATAGTCGTGTTTCCCTTTAGCCAATCCTAAAAGTAACTTGGCATAACCGTCCTTAAGATAAACTTTGAGGGGAACCAAAGTCATTCCAGTTCCTTTGGTTTCCTGCTCTAATTTCTGGATTTGCTTTTTATGCACAGCAATTTTTCTCCTACGTTCAGGATCTTGATTCCAGATATTACCCTCCTCATAGGGAGCGATGTGAACATTACTGAGCCAGACCTCTCCGTTTTTGACTTGAGCAAAGCCGTCTTTTCAGGTTAATTCGTGCAGCCCGCACACTTTTGATTTCAGTTCCGGTCAGAACCATGCCCTGTTTCAATCGTATCAACAATCGTATAGTCGTGTCGTGCTTTTTATTTTGCGCTACGACCTTTCCTTCTCCTTTGCCATTCTTGCTTCCTTTCTTTACCACTTCTTTATAAAAGGGTCTCTTGCCCTTTGTTTTTTTCTTTTAATTTCTTATCCTAGAACTTTTCCTTTCGGAGATTTGTCTCTTCGTCCTCTGTTATCTTGATGCGACTGTTGACGCCTATCACGATTGGATTGCTTTTCTCTTTTTCAATCACGTCATATTCACTAGGTAGGTATTCAAAGTCAATCTCTCCCGTAGCCTTATCAGCCCGAACTAGCTTAATGTGAATCTGTTGACCGACACGGAAAACAACACCTGACTTTTCACCCTGTAAAGTTAGATTGCGTTCATTGTAGTGGAAAAATTCTGGCAGGTTGGTTACATGAATCAAACCTTCAACTGTGTTTGGAAGTTCAACAAAAAAGACCGAATTTAACAACGCTTGACACAATACCATCAAATTCTTCTCCCACAAATTCTTCCATAAACTCAGCCTTTTTCATAGCTTCTACTTCTCGCTCTGCTTCAATAGCTCGCCGTTCCCTGCTGGAAGACTGACTGGCAATATCTGGAATGACTTGTTCAAAATGCTCTGCTATTTCTTTAGAATGCCCATAATCGCGCACCATACGGTGAACCAAAAGGTCTGGATAACGGCGAATCGGACTAGTAAAGTGAGTATAAAACTCGGCTGCCAAACCATAATGACCGTGGTTGTGCTCTGAGTAACGAGCCTGCTGCATGGAGCGCAAAAGCATCATAGACAGCACTTCCTCATAAGGCTGACCGTGGACTGCTTTCATAATATCCTGAAGGGCAGATTGGCTCATAGAATTAGCAGTTCCGTAAACCCGAACGCCAAAAGTAGAAGCATAGTCAATAAACTTCTGTACTTTTTCAGCCTTAGGTTCTTCGTGGATTCGATAAATTAAGGGCAGGTTTAACGTAGCAAAATGCTCCGCCACTGTTTCATTGGCGACTAGCATAAAGGACTCAATCATACGCTCCGCAAGTCCACGCTGGCGCAAAACAATATCTACTGGACGCCCGGTCTTATTGACCAAAATTTTAGCTTCTTTCGTATCAAAATTAAGAGCTCCACGTTTGTATCGCATCCGCTCAAGAATTGTATGAAGTTCCACCATTGCTTCAACACTCGGTAAAATCGCTTTTAAAAAGCTGCTCGTTTTTTTCCTCATCTCCTGCAATCATGTCATTCACATCGCTATAGGTCATACGAAAAGTAGTTTTAATGATTGTTTGAGTAATAGTATGCTTTGACAACTTGACCTTTTTGGTCAATCTCCATGATAGCCGATTGCGTCAGCCGATTCACATTAGGATTAAGCGAGCAGATGCCATTGGACAGGCGCTCAGGTAGCATCGGTATTACACGGTCAGTCACATAAACCGATGTCGCTCGGTTGAGGGCTTCCTTGTCCAACTCAGATCCTTCTTTGACATAGTAAGAAACATCTGCAATGTGAACTCCCTAGTTCAAAATGCCCGTTTTCCAGCTTCTTGATATGAACTGCATCATCCAAATCTTTCGCATCCGCCCTGTCAATGGTAAAGGTAATTTCATTACGCAGATCTAAACGTCTTTCAAAAATCCTTTTTCAGACAGCGTCTCTGGAATCGCTGATGCTTCCTTCAAAAACTCTTTTCTGGAAACTCAGACACAATATCCATGGACTCAAAAACTTCCAGAACATCAATTCCTGGATCATCCTTATGACCGACCACATCTAAAACATTAGCTACAAAAAGTCATGCTTTTTAGTTGGATATTTATCAATCTCTACTTTTAAAATCTCTGTTCCATCCAAAACCAAAGCAGGCTTCTTAATATAAATAGGTTGACTGATTTTCTGATTTTTTTGACCGAATATAGCCAGCATACTTTCAGGCTTCTCTTCGTCTAAGATAAGCTGACCCACTGCTGTTTTCAAGCTGTGTTCCAAAACATCAATAACCTTGGCTTCAGCAGATGTTCCCTTGCTGCGATCTGCAACCTTAGTGATTGCAACTTCTACCGTATCACCATCAATCGCATAGTTAACATCATTGCGACCAATAAAAAGATCATCCTCTTCTTCATTTAAGGTTACAAAGCCAAAGCCATTTTTTTATGGGCGTGAAAGGTTCCTTTTCAAGGTAAGCATTTGCTTTTTCTTTGCGAAGCTGGATTTTGCCTGCATTACTAAAGGTCAACTGACGCTTTCGTTCCATTTCAGAAATCGTTTTAACTAGGTTTCTAAAGTCTTTTGCCTTTTCTTTCCCTAATCCCTGCGCCAGTTCATCTATACTAGCTTCTTTTTTCACTCTTAAATAGCTTAAAATTTCTTCTTTCATTCTTTCCTTTTTTTCTTATGTTTTCTAAACTTTAAATCGCCTTTACTCATCTACTACAGAAAAAAATAGGCAAAGACAAAAGTCAGAGCCCATTTTATTTACTAGATAAGATTGTCAGCATTAGTGCAATCAACAACCAAAAGAAAACCATCACTCCTGTCAAACGCTGCATGACTGCTTCAAAGCCTCTTGCTTTTGGTCGTTCAAACAAATCTCCTGCACTTGCGTCAAATACATTACTTGATTGATTTTTTTGTAGGTTGCATAAAAAAATTGCGATTAAAATAAATACTGATAAAATTAATAAAATGGTTAATAATAAATTATACATATCAAACTCCTTAAAATCCTATCTATTTTACCATAAAATTTATTTTTGATTCAAGATGTAGGATCACTTTTCTTTCTTTTAGGGCAATACTTTAATACTTCAATTTTTCTGGATGTGTTTTCATATTTTTGCTCGTTAAATAATTCTGACTGCCGCAACTTGAACACTTTAAATTAATCTTTTACTCGCACTGACTTCCTTCACTCCTAAATATTTTCTAAAACTAAACAATAAAAAAAGAAAAAAGTTCAATAAAGCTAAACCTGCTGTACTATAGAAAACCCAATGATAGCCAAAATGAACAGAAATGGCTGACCCCATTAACGGTCCCAATAACACCACCGATATAAAAAGAAAGTTTGATTGTAACTGAAAAATCCGTGAAATACCTTCTTTTGGTGTGATTTTATTGAGAGAGAGCTAACTCCAGGCAGAAGAGCTCCAGTGCCCAATCCAAATAGAAAGCGATAAATTCCCAATTCAAGTGGTGTACCAGCCCTCGCACAGAAAATATAAATAACAAAACTATACAAAAAGAGCCAGTAAGAGCAAACGGTGATTTCTATTTTATCTCCTAATTTTCCCAGCCAACCAGATGAAAATATGCTTGAAATGCCCATTGCTGAAACGATTGCACCAGATACCAATAACAAATTTTCTTTTTGCCCTAAAGAGCGGATATAAAGTGTCAAAATAGGGGAAATGGACTGTCCAATCATCTGAATCACCATGCTAGTAATAAACAAGCCAAAAAGCATTGATTTTTTTGAGGAATTTGTTGAAATAGTTGCTTGGTCGAAACTTCTTTTCCTTTAGAGACAGGATGAAAATCTTCTTTTATCCCAAAAATGGTCCACAAAGTAACGACAAACAAGAAAAATCCAACCAAAAGGAAAACATTTCTCATTCCCAAACTTTGAGCTATCATTCCTCCTAAGAGCGGTCCCATCAGAGTCCCCGCTACGACACCTGTTGACAATGTTCCCAAGGCATAACCAGAGTGTTTTTTAGGAGCTTGACTAGCAATCAAAGCCGTGCTATTCGGTACATAACCAGAAAAACACCCCATTTAACAGTCTCAATACAATGAGCCAAAAATACATTCGGTACAAAAAGCCAAGCCTCCCATCGTAAAGGTCATTGCAAAAAGCTGCCCGAATCATCATTGGTTTGCGACCGTACCTATCAGCTAAACTTCCCCAGACAGGCGACAAAAGTGCGGCTGTCAAAGCTGTACTCGAAACCGCCAAGCCTGAATAAAATTCAACCATAGAGCCTCTGGCGCCTAATTCTTCCACGTACAAAGACATAAAGGGAACAACTAGTGACAAGCTAGCACCTATAAAAAAGTTCCCCAGCCAAGCAATCCATAAATTCCGTTTCCATTTCACTTGATTCTTAATAAAATCATCTTCTTTCTTTGTCTAAAAAGGCCTGCAACTGTTTTAAAGTATTCGAAAGCGCACCGTTATTATCAATCACAATCTCAACTCTTTGTCTTTTTCTGCCAAAGAAAGCTGAGCTGCTATGCGTTGTTGAGCCTCTTCTTGACTAAGATTGTTTCGAGCCATCAAACGTTCTAGCTGAGTGCCTTTGCTCACATCTACTAGCCAAACTTTATCAAACCAATCTTCATAGCCTTGCTCAAATAATAGTGGAATATCCATAAAGAAAAGCTCCTCAGTTGCTGCCAATTGCTTACGTTTTAAAGCTAATTCTTCTCGAATAATATCATTTTGTAAGCGACTGGACTTCTCTAGCAAATCGGGACGACTAAAGAGAAGAGCACCAAGCTTTTTTCGATCCAATTGACCGTCTGCCAATAAAATTTCTGTTCCAAATTCTGACAATAGAGCTTGATAAAGTCGACCTCTCGGTTTCTGCAATTCATGAACCACCTGATCCGCATCAATTACTTGATAGCCCTGAGAGCGCAGGAAGTCTGTCACAACTGATTTCCCAGAAGCAATACCGCCTGTAATTCCGATTATTTTTGCCATGTCCTACCTCATTTTTTGACAATGTGGACAAAGGTGAGTTCCACGACCAGCTAGTTTGATTTTTTTCAATTTCATGAGCGCATCTAGTGCAAGGTTGACCTGTTTTTCCATAGACTTGCAGGAAAATCCTGCATGGTGCCGTCTTCTCCCAACGCATTGCGGTAGGTGCGAATGGTCGAGCCTCCCTTTTCAATACCTAGCTGCAAAACTGCAATAATCTGCTTGCGTAATTCCTCTGCTTCTTCAGCGGTCAGGCTTTGGGCTGCTCTTGCTGGATGAATCTGCGTCCGCCATAAAACTTCATCAACATAAATATTACCAAGACCAGCTACTAAAGTTTGGTCCAACAGGTAAGGTTTAATCAATTTCTTAGATTTTTTTCAGAGCAGCTTTAAATGGTGGTAAATGAAAGTCTGATTCGGTCGGTTCTGGTCCTAACTTTTTAGAGAAAAATAGCTATCCAGCTGTTCTTTTTCAACAATTCCATTGTACCAAATTTCCGAACATCCTGATAAACGAGGTTGCTGCCATCTGTAAAATGAAAAATTACATGAGAATGCTTCGTCAACTGGACCTCTTCAGGGTAGAAAAGATACTTTCCTTCCATGCGCAAATGCGAAATCAGCACCCAATTCGTCAAATAAAAAATCAGATACTTCCCCCGACGCCCAACAGCATCAATGCTTTGCCACGGTAAATCCAAGACAAAAGCATCTGCCCCTGTTCCAATCATCTTGGCATAACGGACATCTACCTTTTCAATCTCTTTTCCTTTAACCAGCCGCTCTAAACCACGGCGTACCGTTTCTACTTCTGGTAGTTCGGGCATGTAATCTTTATCCTTTCTTATCCAAATGTAATATGTAATGAACAGTTCGACTTATTTCTTCAAATCCCGCACTCTTGTGAAAAGCTTGACTGACCGCATTGTCTATATCACAATCTGAAGCTAGCTGAGATACTCCTTTTTCTGTCGCCCACGACTGAGCAAAATCTAGAAGCTGATGAGCGATGCCATTTCTTTGAAAAAGCAGGTGCTACCGCTATGCCTTCAATATATGCGACAGGAAGTTGCTCTGCTCCTTCCACATACTCCGAACGCATAAATAAGCTGATCCAAGCAATGGCTTCTCCCTCTAAGTAGTATAAAAAATTCATTAGGAAAATTTTCCTTCAGAAAAATGCTGCTAGTAATTTCTCTTGCTCTGTCTTCCAAACTAAATGAGCAAAGTAAACCCAATCAGCTAGATGAGATTTTTCGACCGCTCGAATTTCCCCTACCATTACCTTTTTCAATCTTCTCTTCCTAACAAGCGGCGAGCATAGACCGCCTGACCTGAATGCATAGCAGCATCGTCAATGATCGATACTAAACGATTCCCACGTTTAACAGCTGGAGTCCAATTCTCATCAACAACATCGTCCAAACTGTCTTCATTCACCTCTGATAAATAAGCAATTGTTGCCGCAACCGCATCAGACAGATAGCCTTTGAGCAACTCAATATCTGTCACCACAACTTTATGCGCTTCTTGAGGAGTGTGATGCCAATCTTCCGTATCATCTGGCAAATCCAAGGCAAATTTTTTCTTCCAACCTTTAGAAAACCAAACTGGCTCGGTCTTAGCTAAATCAGCAATCTGAAAATCTAGCTCCCGCGCCGTATGCCAAGTTAGCCAGTCACAGACTTAATGGACGGAACTGTATCTGCAACCGGAAAAAGCATTCACTTCTTCCACAGATAAATTAGCCAGCACCGACAAAAAACGCTCCTCGGCTCGTTCCACATTTTCCACTAAAAGATTTACAAATTCCATTGCCCTACCTCCTTAAAAAATAAATTAATCACGGATTATATGTCAATCTCAACTCAATGTCCCATCGCAAAGTTGTCATCAAAATACTCAGCTAACATCAGGAGATGCTTACTACTCACAGATTCTAAATTCTCAATTTCTTCCTTAGAAAAGAAACGCAGGCGTAGAGTTTCTTCATTGTGAAAAATCTGCAATATTCACTGATGAAACCGCCGCCAGCTCATAGATGAAGACAACCGTCTGCACCGCATCACCATTCGGATAAACTTCCTCGAAATTACTGTAAACATTGAGAAAACGAGTAGCTTCTACTTCAATGCCAGTTTCTTCAAAAATTCACGCTTAGCAGTATCAAGAGTGGATTCGCCAAGCTCCATTGCACCGCCTGGAATAGCCCATGTTTTTCTTATCACCCGCGTAGTTGCAACAGCACGCGTCCCTCGTCATCTGCTAAAATACCGCCAGCAAAGGTCAGAATAACCTTGTCATGCCCAACCTTTGAGCGAATGTAGGAAATGTAGTCCATATTTAGAAACCTTTTTAATTTATCTGGAAATGCTCCGTCTTGAAAAAAGTAGCGGAGTAATTGTATATGCGTGTCAATATCACTAAACAGCCATGCATGCCCTTTATTTGGATAATAGGCACGATCACTCAGTCTGTTTTTCTTACCAAATTCTTTATGAGATTCATGAATTGACTTCGATTCTTTACCGCCCGAAACAAAGAAAACAGGACTGTCGAAATTTGCAGTAATCCTCAGCAGATTTGCCTGTAACATTGCTCGGCGAAATGATTTTCTGGATGCTCTTTGCAAATCATCAATAAAGCCTCAGCAATCCTCTTCAGCGACCCCATCATCCTACATCATTTTTGTCATAAAGTTGACCAATTAGCTTAGTGTTTTTAAACAACGACATGATGTAGACAACGGCAATGACTTTACCATGCCCATTAATCGGTTCATGACTAGCACCGTCAACAATCGCTCTATCAAATAAATCAGCATGTTTTTCCAACAATTTAAGAACGAGACTGCCTCCCAACGATAGTCCAACAAGGTGCGGCTTGCCGTGAGCCCTGTTTTTGATAATATCAGCAATCATTTCTGTAACATCATTAAAAATTTGTCCACTCAATGTTGCTGGCTAGAACCATGTCCAGGCAAATCAACAGCTATACAGTGAAAAATCATTTTTAACTCAGCGATATGATGTGCCCACATCTGACTGCTAGAACCAGACGCATGCAAAAAGGACAATACTTTTATCATTTTGGTGACCTTTTTCTGCAACAAATAACGACCTCATCTTCCTCAGCCTCTAATACTCCCTCTCATTATATCCCAAAATCTGCCAAGTCCAGCTTTTTGTCCCGCCAGTTTTTCTTGACTTTAACCCAAGTTTCAAGAAAGACCTTATCACCTAGCATGAGTTCAATGTCGCGGCGTGCCAAAGAGCCGATTTTCTTGAGCATAGATCCGCCTTTGCCGATGATAATGCCCTTTTGACTGTCTCTTTCCACCATAATGGTAGCACGGATATGCACTTTATCAGTCTCCTCATCACGCTTCATACTGTCAATGATCACCGCCACCGAATGCGGAATTTCTTCACGTGTCAGCAATAAAACCTTTTCCCGAATCATCTCAGAAACCAAAAAACGCTCAGGGTGGTCAGTAATCTGGTCAGCTGGGAAATATTGGAAACCTTCCTCTAAGTTTTCGCTTAAAATATCAACCAGATGCGAAACATTATTGCCTTGAAGAGCAGAAATTGGCACAACTTCCTTAAAGTCCATCTGCTTGCGGTAATCATCAATCTGACTCAGCAGCTGATCCGGGTGTACTTTATCAATTTTATTGATGACCAGAATAACAGGGACTTTAGCTGATTTTAAACGCTCCATGATCATAGTCATCACCCTTACCGCGCTTTTTCATCGGCAGAAACCATAAAAAGAACTGTATCCACTTCACGCAACGTGCTGTAGGCAGATTCCACCATAAAGTCGCCCAAGGCAGTCTTAGGCTTATGAATCCCTGGCGTATCAATAAAGACAATCTGCTCCTGATCTGTCGTGTAAATTCCCCATAATCTTGTTACGAGTCGTCTGAGCCTTATCACTCATGATAGCAATCTTTTGCCCCATAACGTGATTTAAAAAGTAGACTTTCCAACATTTGGACGTCCTAAAATAGCAACAAATCCTGATTTAAAGGTCATTTTTCACCTCGTTTTATTCCTTATTAGTCTAATATAAGAAAATCGGAAAGGATTCTCCGATTTTCATGTTAAAAAGTAAATTCCAAATTTTTCGGAACGAAAATAATCACTCCTGTTATAACCGCAAAACCGGAAACAACCAAAACAGCTCCAGCTGCCATATCCTTGGCATTTTTAGCTCGCATGGAAAAGTGATAATCACTAGCTAAATCCACCACATTTTCAATAGCAGAGTTCATAATTTCAAAAGAAATGACTAGAAAAAAATACTCAAAAGAGAAAGAGCCACTCTATCGCAGATACCTGAAAAAAAGCAATCCTGCAAGCACGACCGCAACTGCTGAAACAGCATGATTGCGCATATTGCGCTCTTCTTTGATTGCTGTAAAAATCCCTGTCAGAGCAAATTCTAAACTCGAAATCACATCTCGATTTTTCCATTTGCGTTTATTTGTATTATTGTCTTGTAAGTCCATAAGCAGTCAAAATTTCTTCCTGTAAACCAAACATTTCCGCCTCTTCTTCCGGCGTATAGTGATCGTATCCATTGATATGTAGAAAACCATGCACTGCAAGAAAGCCCATTTCCCGCTCAAAGCTGTGACCATATTCTTCTGCTTGTTCACGCGCCTTATCTATGGAAATAAAGAGTTCTCCGATATAGGCATCAAAGTCCTCTAACATTTCCGACAGCTCAGGATTTTCTAGTAAATCCTCCTCGTCAATGGCAATGTCCAGCTCAGGCTTGTACTCAAGCTGATAACATCTGTCGGACGATCTGTATTTCGATATTCCAAATTCAGCTCATGGCTGCGCTCGTTGGTAACAAATGTCACTGCCATTTCTTTTTCTTCTTTGCCAATCTTTTTAGCAGCAAATTCCAGTATATCATGTGTTTGCTTGATGATTTCTTCTGAAACTTGCCCTGTCTCATCGACCATTTCTATATACATATTACACCCACTTTATTAGTATCACTTCATTATACCATATTTCAGATAGGGATGCCTGATTTATAAATCATTTACTATTTCGTTCTGCTCTTTTATTTCATATTTTTTTCTTTCAAAACTTATACTTGTTGCTGGAGACGACTCATTTGAGCATAGAATCCCATTTTGTTTTTACCAATGTGTCGTGTTGCCCTCGCTCTACAATCTTTCCTTCAGAAATAACCAAAAATTTGGTCTGCATCTTGAATGGTGGATAAACGGTGAGCAATGATAAAAAGTCGTTCTCCCCTCCTTGACCACAGCCATTGCTTTTTGAATCATTTCTTCGGTTTCTGTATCAATATGAGAAGTTGCCTCATCCAATATTAAAATTTTGAGGATTAGCATAGAGAGCTCGAGCAAATGAAATCAGTTGACGTTCACCGCTTGAAAATGCTGCCCCTTTATCCTTTACAGGCTCATCAATTCCTTTTTACAACGAGCCAGCAAGTCCCCTGCACCGATCTTTTTCTAAAGCTTCCAGGACTTTTTCACGATTTATGCCTGAATGAGTCATAGCTACATTGCTTTGCTAGCGTTCCCGTGAATAGATAAGGATCTTGCAAAACAATTCCCATGTGACTACGAAGACTTTCCCGAGAATATTGTTGGATGTCTTGTTGATCAATATATATTTTTCCCTTTTTGAGGATCATAGAAACGATAAAGTAGGTTCATGATAGAAGATTTTCCAGAGCCGGTATGTCCCACCAAAGCAATTGTCTCTCCTTGATTTGCCTTAAAGCTAATATCATACAGAATAATCTTTTCTTTCTCATATGCAAAGCTCACATGTTCAAACACAACCTCACCTTTATTGACTATTAACTGCGTTTTCTCATCCGCTTCCTGAGGTTGATCTAGCAATTCTAAAACTCGTTTTTCCTGTTTCCAACGATCGTTGTACATTCGGGAAAAAGTCGAACCAGAAAACCCATCATATCAAATAAATCAATAATATAATTGAGATAGACAAACAGTACACCTGCGGTAATAACGCTATGACCGCCTAAAAATTGCTGACCAACTATTGTCAAAATAACAGCAAGCACTGCATTTTTCAAAAATTCCGTTAACGGCCAAGACGAAAGAGCGCTTACCCATACAATTTGTTTATCAGCTTGGCTCATTTTTCGGGCAGTTGCATCAAATTCTGAAAGAACTATTTTTCCTGATGATATAGCTGTATCAGACTAGCTCCATGCATCAATTCATTCACTTGATTATTGATGTCACTCCGTGAATCATAAAAGTCTTTCATCGGCTTGTCCGTTAGTTTTTTATAAAATACCTGAATTCCATAAAAAGCAGGAAGTAATAGCAACAGCACTGAGGCTGCAAGCGGATTAAGATAAAATAACAGAACGTAGGTAAAAACAATCCGAAGAACTTGAATCAAAACACTAACCAAACTGGCATAAAATTGTCTTCGTAAGGTTTCCGTGTCATTTACAATTCTGGTCGCAATCTTCCCTGCCGGCTTATCATCAAAGTAAGAAATCGGCAAATTTTGCATAACCTGATAAGCTTCATTTCTCAGATGTTCGGCGACTTTGTTGCCACAATGCGCTAAAAAGGCAATCACCTAAGTAAGTCAGTATGCTCCCAAAAACTACAACAATTATGTATAATCCAGCTAATTGCAAAAAGCTGAACCTGACGATCTTTTTCCGCTTCCAATCTGTGTAAGCGGTCCGTCTATCATATTTCTCAAAAAGAGAGGGGACAGTTGACTAGTCACCGTTGCTAAGACAGCAATTCCAACCGCAAGAAAAAATGCAATTCGAACAACTTTTAGTTCTTTTAATAAACGACTAATGATACTCATTCGCTCCCTCCTTTCTGATGTTGCTGCCGCTGATATTGTTCGGCGTACCAACCTCCTTTATTAAGCAACTGGTTCGGGAGTTCCTTCTTCATAATTTGTCCGTCTTCTAAGACAAGAACCCAGTCTGCCTGCTGGATAGCTGACAAACGGTGCGTCACAATGATTGTTGTCTGATTCGCTCGTACCTTCTGTATATTTTTGGATAATTCGACGTTCTGTCTGAGCGTCAACTGCCGACAAAGAATCATCCAAAATAAGGACTTCTGGCTGTCTAATAAAAGCGCGTGCCAAAGAAATTCTTTTGTTTTTGACCGCCAGATATTGATACTCCCTCTCACCAATAAGCGTTTCCAGTCCGTCTGGCATTCGTTTTAAATCTTCTGAAAATGCCGCTGTTTCAATAACCTGCTCAATATCACTTAATGTCGCATTTCTCTTACCAAAGGCAATATTGTCTTTGACAGATTTTGAGAACAAAATATGCTCCTGAGGGACATAGCCAATCATCGCTTCAATCGACTGACGTGAATAGTGACCGACAGATTTTCCATTTATCTGAAATTCACCTTGTCCAATAGGATATTGCTGAAGAAGCTGACGAACTAAGGTTGTTTTTACCAGAGCCAGTTTTTCCAACAATACCATACGTTTTTCCTGCTTCGATTTGCCAAGTTATATTACGCAGGCTGGGTCTTTCTGCTTGTGGGTAAGTGAAATGATAATCCTGAAAAACGAATAGAGATAAGATGTTGCAGTTCCTCTTTTCCACTCATTTTCATATCATCTGTCGTTTCAATCAATTCTGTGACCTTTTTAAAAGACATCTTCCCCTGTTTGATAGACCAAGATAAAATCCGACAACATCCAAAAAGGTTCAATTAGGCTAATCATATACAATTGAAGAGCAATCACTTGCCCAATTGTCAACTGTCCCGTTTTTATAAAAAATAGCCCCAATAAGAAGCACAATAATCGTTGATAAAGCGATAAAGACCGAGGAGAGACGGTGCGTAAAGATATTGAATACCGGCAATTTGATCGCCAACCTTAGATAAAGCTTTTCGTGCGCAATTGGAACTGTTCTTTCTGAGTTGTTTTCTTGCTATAAGCACGCGCAACCCGAACTCCTCTATCGTTTCCAGTACCTCATCATTCAAAGATGCGACTGCTTCACGATTATTTTCGACTAGTTTATCTTGTTTTTTTCCAAGAAAATAAATCCATATCATCAATATCATAAGCGGAAGCATAGCCAACAAGCTAATTTCCCATGAGATAAAAAACATGGTCGGAATGACAAAGGCAATCATGCCTCCAGCATATAAGAGAATGACAATCCCATAACCAGCCATCTCCATCATCCCTCAACATCTGTGGAAAAGCGCGTTAAAATATCGCCAGAACGAAACTTTTTCGTAGAAAGGCGTTCTCATAGCTACCAATTTCTCAAAAAGCTCTTCTTTGCATGAGAAACTTATAGTCAATAGACGACTGAAATATTTTTAAATGCCAATAGTAAGCCGACAGATAGTTGCAAATTGTCACCAAAAGCTAACAAACCAACGTCTCTAATTAAATTCTGCTGTGTCAAAGTATGATGCGACAGATGATCTACCAAACGCTGAATCACCTGTGTTGGAATCAACATGGTAAAAATCATACAATAGTAAAACCAGAGCAATGGATAAATATAACCATTTATGCTCTTTTATATATCCAAATAAACTTTTAATCATCCTAATCCTTCCCTGAAACACATAAATAAGCCCAAGACAGAATAAACCTGTCCTGAGCTTACTTGTTTTTATTTATTTTTCATCAAAAATAAACTACAATGGTTTGCTAGAAAGGAGTTCTGTCGCATGATATACCTGAGTGTTATTTTGTTTTACATTGTTCATATTACTGTTCTCCTTTCTGTTCTTATTAGTTAATACTTTAACATTAAAAAGAAATGCTTGTCAAGAATATTTGCAAAAGAACCCTCCCAAAAACTGAGAGGATTTTCTGCCTAAAATCAAGTTTAACAATTCTCTGCAATAGCAGTTTCGGCTGCGATACGTCCAAAAAGTTGAAAATATCAGTAGAGAATTGCCAACTAAACGGTTTCCGGCATGCAATCCGCCAGCTACTTCTCCAGCTGCATAGAGACCTCGGATAACTTGTCCTTGTTTATTGATAACATGTGTTTCCGTATCAATCTTAAGCCCACCAATAGTATGGTGCACGGCTGGTTTTCGAGGAGTGGCATAAAACGGTGCTTTTTCAACCTTGAGGTCGAAAGCTCCCTTTTCAAATTCAGGATCATAGCCCACATCAACATAAGAATTGTAATCCTTAATAGTTTGAACAAAGACTGCTGGATCCACACCAATTTGCTCTGCCAATTTCTTCCAAACTATCTGCTCGGTAGAGTGATTCCATTCGCTACCTGCGCATCAATCTTTTCTTGACTGGTATTATAAGCTGTTTCTTTGATATTTTCGTCTGCAATCAGATAGAAAAGACCATCATTGTCAATCGCTGCTTGGGCCAATTTATCTCGACTACCGTACTCATCTACAAAACGTTTTCCTTAAGTATTGACCATGATGAAGTTAGCCGAAGGCGCCTGTAATCGTGTCAGATACCAGCATTATTTGATAGAAGTCCAAACCGACTAGGTCTGTACCAACGCTTTGACCTAAGAGAATACCATCACCTATAATAGCTGGTGAATTTGATGTCTTAATATCGTCACCAATGCAAAAAAGCCCATTAAAATTGGGCTTTTTCCTGTTCCTCATGCTAATTGCCGGGATTGAACCGGCGACCTCATCCTTACCATGGATGCGCTCTGCCAACTGAGCTAAATCAGCAGTCCCTATCTACTATATCATGCAGAGAGATTCTTGTCAATAGATTTGAAAAATGTTTTCATTAAAAGAAAAAGAACTTTTTGCTAGAACGTTTCCAAAAAGAACCTAGTCACCATTGAAATTTCCTATAAATCTAACATTCACATCAGTATTTTTCAAAATAATCCTTCTTTGTCAAACGATAATAAGCTCTCTGAGAAATTCGGTCTTCCTCATGCTCATCGAGTGCTGCATATGGGTCAATATGGGAAAAACTTCATACCAGCCTTTTTCCATAACTCGTCCTGAAGCTGGATTTTCCACATCATGGAGAGCCACCAACATATTCATATTCAAACTTTCAAAAAGCCAACTGGATTATTTCTTTCAAATGCTTCCGTTGCCAAGCCCTGATTCCAGTAATTCTTATGAATCACATAGCCGATAGCCGCCTTTTGAGGACCGGATCCAGCTTTGTGTAGGGTCAATGCTGCCAATCAGTTTTTCACTTTTCTTTTAACTCAATTCCCCAATTTCCAAGTGGTCTCCCCATAAATAAACGAGCAATAATATTTTTAGTTTCTTCCAAATCTTTATTAGGTAAAAAGTGTAGCGAGTATTTTTCTTCATCAGAGGAATATTCAAACATATCCTCAGCGTCATCTAAGGTCACAGGCCGCAAGAGCAGGCGCTCTGTTTCCAAAGTTCGGTTTTCAGCTAGCTTTAGATAAATACTTTCCATCTTGAATGAACCTCCTTTTGTTGTCTCATAGCATAACATAAATATTCACCGAAATCAATGTTTTATGATTTCATCTTGATTTTTAAAAGCGTTTTTCATATACAATAAAAACATCCCAAAAAGGAGGAAATCTATGTTAATCGGTATCCCAAAAGAAATTAAAAACAATGAAAATCGTGTTGCTTTAACACCAACTGGTGTTCACAGTATCGTCCAAAAAGGTCATCAGGTTTTTAGTTGAAACTAAAGCTGGGCTTGGTTCTGGATTTATAGACGCTGACTATGAGGCACAGGGAGCGACAATTGTTGCAACTGCAGCGGAAGCTTGGGCAACTGATCTAGTTGTCAAAGTAAAAGAACCCTTAGTTACTGAATATAGCTTCTTACATGATGATCTCTTGCTTTTTCACTTATCTGCATATGGCTGCTGCACCTGAATTAGCTGATGCTATGACAATCAGCAAGACAATAGGAATTGCTTACGAAACCGTTCGTGACCAAGAGGGGAATCTCCCCTTACTTGTGCCTATGAGTGAAGTGGCAGGACGTATGGCTGTGCAGATTGGAGCTCACTTTTTAACCAAACAAGAAGGTGGTTCTGGTGTACTACTGGGCGGTGTTCCAGGTGTTCCTAAAGGAAAAGTCACTATCATTGGAGGGGGCGTTGTTGGAACACACGCAGCTCGCATCGCTTTAGGACTGGGAGCGCATGTCACTATTCTTGATATCAGCGCTAAACGACTGTCAGAACTAGAAGACCTTTTTGGTCATCAAATCCAGACCCTTATGTCTAATTCTTTCAATATTGCTGAAAGTGTCAAAGAGGCCGATGTAGTGATTGGAGCAGTATTAATCCCTGGTGCCAAAGCTCCCAAGCTCGTTACTGATGAAATGGTCAGTAAAATGCGATCTGGATCTGTTATTGTGGATGTAGCTGTTGACCAAGGTGGAGTTGTTGCAACTGCTGATCGTGTAACCACTCACGATGAACCTGTCTATGAAAAACATGGTGTACTTCACTATGCCGTTGCTAACATCCCAGGTGCTGTTGCCCGTACATCAACTCTTGCCCTTACAAATGTAACACTTCCTTACATTGAAGCTTTGGCTGACAAAGGGTTTGAACAAGCTATAGCAGATGATTTGGGGCTACAACAAGGAGTGACTACTTATAAAGGTTATCTCACTAGCCGACCCGTCGCAGAAGGGCTTAATCGTGACTACACCGATATCAATGATTTAGTATAAATTTTGAAAAGAAAAGGTGACTTCGCAAGTCCCTACCCACTGTGCTTTGTGTCATCAGCTACTGCATCGTTGGTTTATTGTACTGTATACTTTGCAACTGGAGACTTTCATTCCAGACTCAATTGTTCATAAGAAACTCTAAATTGAATAAAGTCAACAGAGTTTTGCTCAACCACTGCGTCTTGTAATGACAACTATATAAACCAAAGGAAGCTGAGCTCTTTCGTCCCAGCTTCTTTTTATATATAAAGTTTTGCCCGTGCAAAGACAGGGCCTTAGCAGGCTTCTTTTTGCTTCGTTTACCTTTGCTTTTTTTCTTTTTAGGTTTGGGTGTTGGCAGTTGATCATACATAGCTAAAATCAGGTCTTCTAGAAACATCTTATTATCAAGGTCTTCCACTAAAATCATTTCTTTGGCACCTTCGTATGGAAACTCAAAAGAAGGTTGGTCAATCTTATCTAAGACTGCTTGCACGGGTTTAACTAAAAAGCGATTGTCATAAATGCCGCCAATAATCTTGCCACGGAAGTAAAAGAATATACTCCCCCATCATGGAACGGTAAGTCACATCATCTAATCCTGATAATTGCTCCAAAAACAAATTCCAAATAGTTCTTACTTGATGCCATTTCTAATCTTATATTTATATTAGCGGGTAGCTCCCGCCAGTATAAACCCTTTCTTTCATTATTTTTTAGAATTGTTTTATACTTAGTTCAGCGCTGTGGATTAGTATTGTCTAATAATCGCTTTGACGATTTTTAGGAGACTCTAACCACAGCTCTTTGTTTCATTGGTAATGAGAATGATAACGCTTTGACGTTTTATCTCGTGTAAGAATACAAGGCAAAGAGTGCGTGGAACGAACAACAGTCGCTAATCACTTGGAAAGGAATCGAAACTTATGTTTTATGTTGGTATTGATATTGCCAAAAACAAACACGATTTAGCTTGTATTGATGAAACTGGAGAAATAGCAATCACTAACTTCAGATTTGCCAATTCTTATCAAGGTTTTCATCAGCTGAAACTCAAACTAAAACAGCTCTCTCCTATCACACAAGATGTCCAGTTTGCACTTGAAAGTACAGGACACTATAACTACAATATTGTCGCTTTTTTAAGAGAATTAGGTTACAACGTGTTTGCTTACAACCCTTTTATTATCAAACAATTTGCCAACTCTCAATCTCTACGAAAAACGAAAACAGACAGTAAGGACGCTCTTTTAATTGCTCGTAAATTACGGTCTGATGTCACTCCTGAATACTATCAAACAGATAAAGTAATGGATGAGTTAAAAGAGCTGACACGTTACCAAAATCGCTTAATTCACTCTCGCTCTAAATGTAAGAATTTATATGTCAGATTGCTTGATATTATCTTTCCTGAACTCCACGGAATTGTTAAGAATCTACACAATCAGTTTGTCTATGAGCTACTAACAAACTATCCTTCTTCTCAAAAGATAGCTCGCGCTCACTTCTCATCATTACTTAAAATCAAACGACTAACCGCTGATAAAGCTCATCAGATACAAGAAGCAGCCAAACAGACGATTGGTAATGCTTCACCTGCTTTATCCTTAGAATTAGTGCAATTAATTGAAAGCATTAGACACTATGATAAGCAGATTAATCAAGTCCAAGAAGAAATTAATCTCTTGATGGTTGAATTAGATTCTCCCATCACCTCTATTCCTGGAATCGGAACTCGCCTTGGTGCTATTATTCTAGCTGAAATAAAGAATATCCGTAATTTTAAAAATCCAAATCAACTCCAAGCATTCGCTGGGTTAGACCCTGCCATTTACCAATCAGGTCAGATGGATAATACTGGCCATATGGTGAAACGTGGCTCTTCTTATCTGAGGTACGCCTTAATACAAGCAGCTAAGCTCATGTCAGTTTATTCTCCGCATTTTAAAGCTTATTTAAGACTGAAAATTAGCCAAGGTAAGCACTACAACGTAGCCGTAACACTATGTCGCCAAAAATTGACTCGTATTATTTACCATCTGCTCAAAGCCAATCAAACCTTTGATGAAGCTAAACTCAGGTAACATTATAAAATCACGAATAATTTTTAAAACTTGCTCAAGGGCAGGATTTTTGCGTGCCTAAAATTGAGTTTTTATACTGAAAGTAGTAGAATGTAAGTGCACTCTCCAGACGATTGAGTAACTTGCATTCAAGTTTATCGCAGTGAGGGTGTTTTTTTATTTTTAGAATTTTCTCTTGACTTTTTATATAGAATGTCTTATATACTCTTCATACGACATCGCTTTTTGGCATATCTTGTTGACCAAATTCAGTTGTACCTGTAATTGATAAATGAGCATTAGGCTCACTTTCAAATTTTAATCCTTGAGTTACAACTTCACTAAGATATCCTAGCTTAGTTGTATTGGCCTGCGCTACTGCAAGATCGTTTTGTATTTCTCTATCGCTTCTTTGATACGTTTTGCTTGTTCTTTTTCACGCGCATTAGCTTCTGCTTCTAGAGTAGCGACTTCTGCTTCAGTATTCGCAGTTCCAATATTTTCTGTCGCCTCTTACTTTTGCTTCAATCCCATTATTCTTGGCTTCAGTTACAGCATCTTTTAATTCTTGATTTTCAACTGTTACATTTGGATTTTGATTTTCTGTCTGTGCAGTAGATAGCATTGCTTGAGAAGCGGCTGCAGTAGGGTGCTGTTGCAGCTGCTCTACTAGTTGAACTCATAGTAGTAGCTGAATCAGCCTTTTGTAGTTGTCAGAGTAGTACTCATCTTCTTGTCTAGCCATTTGTGATTGTACAACAAGACTTGTATCTGACGCTTCAGCTATAGGTATAGGTGCTGTTGTTTTAGGACTTTCAATATCATCAGCCGCCACTCTTGTGTAAACTAAACATTGCGATTATTCCAAATATAATAACACCAACAGTCCCGTAAATTTTTATTTTTACGAATTGAGCCATGACCTTGAAGTTCATTATTTTTCTAAACATGCTAGTATCCTTTTTATAAATTATTTATCTTATCTATTCCTGAAGGTATAACTATATATGGAAATAGAAGAATTTCATTACTAATTACAACTATATTATTACTTGTAATCACGTTAAAGATGTCATTATACATTATACTTTGATAACTGGAATAATTCAACTAATATGATACTAAAATACATAAAAGACACATGTAAAATGTACTTTTAAAATAAAGATAGCTGCAAAGTTGTTCACAGCTATCTTATAATGAGATGAAGATTGTTCGTTTTATCTACATTTCTTTTTGTTGTTTTCAAATTATCATTTTCAAAAAGAAAGACCTGTACCATGTGATATGTACCCTCTTTACTGGACACCCAGTAAGGAGGGTATTTTCATGCGTTACAGTCATGAGTATAAGTTAGAGTGTATTGAGCTATATAGAAAAGGAATATGGCCTGAAACACCAGAAGGAATAAAAACATCAAACTTTCATCTAATGGTTCGATACTGGGTTCGTATCGAAGAACAAAATGGACCAGATGCATTAAAAGCACTTAGGTAATAACAAAGTGTGGACCCCTGAGCGAAATATGAATTAGTTGCTAAAGTATTAGCAGGACAATCCAACAAGTCAGTTGCTGTTTCTGCAGGTATAAAATAATGGAATGCTATATACCTGGGTTCGCAAATACAAAAGAATTAGGGTTACAATGGTCTTGTGAATAAAAAGAAAGGTCGCAAGAGTAAGAACCCTGTTATGAAAAAGAAAACGATTAAGCCCAAGCCTTTAACTGAATCAGAACGTGAAGAGTTAATCAGACTAAGAGAAGAAATTGCGGCAATGAAAGCGGAGATTGAAGTAGTAAAAAGGATCGCCTTGAGGCAAGAAAGATGGGCTGCAACTCAAGGCGAAAAAGCAGCAATCATCAAAGCGCTCAGAGAAGAAGGATACCAATTAAAGCACCTACTAAAAAGGTTTAAATATGCCTAAATCAACTTACTACTACGAAATCAGTAGAAAGTTGATACTGTAGACTTTAGAAAATATTAAGCTCACTGAAGAAATCAAGAAAATATTTAGCCAGCATAAAGGTAGATATGGTGTGAGAAGAGTGTATAGAGAGCTCTTAAGACGTGGAAATTCTGTCAATCATAAAAAGAGTACAACGTATCATGCATTCACTTGGATTGCAAGGCAAAGACCTAAAGAAAAGTATCACTCATTCAAGGGTGAAGTAGGTAAAGTAGCACCAAACATAATAGATAGAGACTTTTACTAGCAACAGCACCACTTCGGAAGTGGACAACTGATGTATCTCAGTTTAACTTTTCATGGGGGAAAGTGTTACCTTTCTCCGATAATTGATATGTACACAAATGAAGTTATTTCATATGATTTGTCGATGAGTCCAAACCTAAATCAAATCAAGAGAATGCTAGAGATGGCGTTTAAAAAAGTTCAAATCACTTACAGGATTAATATTTTCATTCAGATCAAGGATGGCAATATCAACATAACTACTATCGTCAGGAACTAAAAAAACAGGGAATTATCCAATCAATGTCTCAGACGTGGCAATTGCATGAGATAATTGCATTATGGAAACTATTCTTTGGACGTCTAAAGAATGAAATGTACTACAGCTACGAGAAAGAATATGAATCATTTGAGGCTTTTCAAAAAGCACTAGATGAATACATAAGTTATTACAACAATGAAAGAATACAAGGAAAAACAAAATGGATGCCACCTGTAATGTACAGGATAGCATCCATGTATTCCACTTAGTTCATAACATGTGTCCAGGATTCTGGGTACTATATCAATGAGGTAGGGACTTTCAATTCTTATTTCGCAATTGGGTAAACAGAAACTTGTTTTTTATCGCGACCTTTGCGTTCAAAGCGTACAACGCCTTCAACTTTTTGCAAACAAAGTGTCATCTCCACCACGTCCAACGTTGATACCTGGATAAATGTGAGTACCGCGTTGACGATAAAGAATTGATCCACCAGTTACAGTTTGTCCGTCAGCCGCTTTTTAGCTCCAAGACGTTTTGCTTGTGAATCGCGTCCGTTAGATGTAGAACCTCCACCTTTTTTATGGGCGAAAAGTTGCAGATTAGCAAGATTCATTTTCAACATAATGTTTTTCCTCCGTGTTAGTTTTCTGTGATAACTCTTGTTTGGACGAACTCAGATGAGTCCTCCGATAAGTTTGCCATACCTAAGAAGAATGATTCAAAGAAAAGTTGAGTCATTTCTCTTTGGTGAGGTGGAATATCCGTAGGAATCTCTACTCGTAAAAATCCACCTTCTTCTTCGTTTAATTCTAAGATTGGTTCATAGCCTGCGAATTTCTCAATCGAATTGATGAAATTTATGGCAAGCGTAGAAACCGACGCACACGACATCAAAGCCGTATTCGCCACTTTCGGCGTGTCCAGTAATTTCTGCACTCCTCAGCTCACCATCCTCGGCTCGTTCAAAGACTGCTTGTATCATGTGCTCTCCTTAAAAATTAAGCGTTGATTGCATTGATGACAACCTTAGTATATGGTTGACGGTGACCTTGTTTACGATGGCTACCCTTTTTAGGTTTGTACTTGTAAGTAACGACTTTCTTTTGTTTTCCTTGTTTTTCAACAGTTCCAACAACAGTAGCTCCAGAAACAAGCGGAGTTCCGACAACAGTGTTTTCACCACCAACAAGAACAACTTCGTCAAATGTTACATCTTGACCAGCTTCAACGTCTAATTTTTCAACGTAGATTGCTTGACCAACTTCAACTTTAACTTGTTTGCCGCCAGTTTTAATGATTGCGTATGTGCTCATTATGCACCTCCTATGAATTTTACGGGTTTCCCCTAATTTTGTGAAGACTCGCCTAGCATCGTGGGACGAACCACTTATGACGATGTTCGAGCGGTTGCACAGGCTTGTGCATAGTCAACTCTCTAAGTATAGCATTTCTAGAATTATTTGACAAGTATTTTTATCAAAAGACTAACTGAGTAGCTTTTAGTAATTTCCCAGAATAACTTCCAATCTCAAAAATCCGTTCTTATTACAACAATCCTTCAATCATCTCATCCACTTCGTCTGTTTCTGCTTCTGTGTGATTTCAGTAATGATGATATCAGCAACAGCACGTTCCACTAATCCTTCCACATCCATACGTGTTTCGTATTGTTCTGCATTTTTTTATCTTTGGATTGGTTTTCGGACGATCTGGGGCAAAAATGGTACAGCAATCTTCAAAGGGCTGAATTGAGATATTAAAGGTATCAATCTTTTCAGCAATGTCAATGATTTCCAGCTTATCCATGGTCACAACTGGGCGAATAATTGGAGTGTTAGTGACAGCATTGATTGCTTGCATGCTTTCTAGCGTTTGACTAGCAACTTGACCAAGGCTTTCTCCGTTGATGATAACGAGCCCACCACGTTCTTCACGAATGCAATCTGTAATGCGCATCATAAAGCGTCGAGTTAGGGTCATCAGATAAGCTTCTGGTGCTTTCGCTTTAATTTCTTCTTGAATTTCTGTAAATGGCACTTCAATAAATTGAATATTGCCACCAAATTTGGTTAATTTGCGCGTCAAATCTTGCGCCTTTTTGAGAGCACCGGGACTTGTATAAGGGGGGCTAGCAAAGTGCACCGCTTCAATATCCACCCCGCGTTTTAGAGCTAGATAGCCTGCAACGGGTGAATCAATCCCGCCTGACATCATCAGCATACCTTTTCCAGATGTTCCGACAGGAAGACCGCCTGCTCCACGAATCGTTTCATAGGACAGATAGGCTGCTTCTTCGCGGATTTCTACTGCAGTGTAATATCTGGCGCTTTCATCTTGACTTGAACATGTGGAATCGCATCAAAGACTGCATTTCCCAAGGTCTGGTTCAATTCACGACTATCCAATTAAAATTGTGGTCACTGCGTTTGCTGGCAATCTTGAAAGTCATCCCTCTTTATAAATCTTTTTCATAATTGTCTGCACCGCTTCAACTAAAGCTGGTACTGATTTTTCAATCTTATAAGACGGAGAGAAATTTTGAATCCCAAAAATCTGTTTGAGCGATTCTGCAACTGGCTGATAGTCCGTTCCGTGAAGATAGACATGTGCACGATCTCGGTCTGCTTTCACATGCACATCTGGGTAGATAGAGAGGACTGCTTGCATATTGCGTTTCAATTTGTTAATAAAACGCATGCGATTTTTTCCTTTAGTTGAAAGCTCGCCGTAGCGAACCATAATTTCTGAATATTGCATTGCTTACCTTACTTTTCTAGTTTTTCATAAATGAGTTTAAACGTTGTTAGGAATTGCTCAATCTGACTCATATCATTATCGACATCCAGACTAATTCGCACAGCCGTTTGAGCTAAGGATTTGTCAACACCCATGGCTATCAAAGTTCCAGCTGGTTTGCCAGCTTTAGAGGAACAAGCACTCGTAGTAGATATATAAATGTCATACTCTTCAAAAGCATGAACCACTACTTCACCTCGTACGCCTTTAATCCCAAAAGTCAGGATATGGGGCGCAAACTCTTCTATTCCTGAAAAAATCGTCACATCAGGGTATTTCGCTAGCTCTTCTAAGATAACCTCTTTTCATCTTGGTCGTTCGTGTGATGAAGACTTCCAAATTTTTCCATAGACATGCGCAAGGCTTTTGCAGTTGCTGCAATGCCCGCCAAATTTTCAGTTGTAGAACGCTTGTCTGATTCTTGACCGCCACCATTCAACAGCGGACTGATTTTCTTACCAGACTTGATATAGACAAAACCAACACCTCGTAAACCATGGAATTTCATGGCTAGAAAAATGTCGCAAAGTCCACGCGCTCGGTCAAGTAATCTTCCGTTGAAATCTTAGCTATGGCTTGTACTGTATCCACATGAAAAGAAATAGTTGGCTTGTCCGCTAAAAGTTCTGAAATAGCTGCAATTGGTTGAACAGAACCGATTTCATTGTTGACCGCCATGACTGAAATTAAAGTCGTATCCGATCGGATAAGGGTAGCTAATTTTTCAACATCTACAAAACCTTTTTTATCAACAGGCGCAAAATCCACTTCAAAACCTTGCTGCGTCAGCCAGAGAGCGGATTTTTTCACTGCTGGATGCTCAATAGCAGATACAATGATATGCTTGCCATAACGCGCTTTTTCAAAAGCCACGCCCTTGATAATCCAATTATCTCCTTCCGTCCCTCCGGACGTAAAGAAAATCTCTTGAGAGGATTTACCGAGAAGCTCCGCAATTTGCCTGCGAGATGCATCCACAAGTGGGTCGCTTGATTGCCCAAACTGTGGAGACTTGAAGGGTTTCCCCAAATTTTAGAAGCAACTTCTGTATAGGTAGCCAGAGCCTCTGGATAAGGCTTGGTCGTTGCTGAATTGTCTAAATAAATCATCTTAAACCTCTACATTTCAATACTCCTATTGTAACATGAAAAAGAAATGGGGACAACAGCAAGACTTGAAATGAAAAGGCCCTCCAAGTTTTGGCTTGGAGAGATGTAAAGGTTAATCATAAAATCTATGCAAGAAAGCAGATAGTTCCTGTTGTTGTTCGATGAGGCTTTGCCCGATTGTCGTTGATTTTTATCAAAGTCCGCTCACGGACATGTCTCAATCACTCTCTTCAAGGATGAGAGATCCACAGCCTTCTCAATCATTTTTGCACATTTTGAAAAGGTTGGTGTGTGACAATTTGAAAACCATATGAATTGATGGGCAAGGGAATAACCAGCAATTCCCTGTTTTCTTTGGATAGCTTCCTACAACCCACCAGTCAATGACAAATGACGCATCCTCTCCTCGAATTGGAAGATTCGCCTTTCAATGTTTTTACAGGTGTATGCCCATTTACAATCCTAGAATCTTCAGAAAAGAGACCCGAATTCTTCCAAAATCAACTTGCAGATCTTAGCAGAATTCCGATAGAGAAATGATTTTTCCTTTTCAACGTGCGTTTCTATCCTCGATAAAATAACGCTCTAGGGTGGTCATCTTGTCCTCATAAACAAGGGAGATATCTATTCCAACAGTACCAGATAAGATCCGTTGAGAAAGTCGTCTTGAATCTCTGATTTTTAGAACTTTCTCGAATGTGGTATTCAAAAAGTCGAGCAATTCTTTTACTAGCATAGCGGATTTCATTGATCTGCAAAGGTTGAAAATCTCAGACTCTTCCAAAGAATGCAACCATGAAAAAGGAGATGACTGTTATAAATTTTATACTGGAGCCCTTTATTCATCAAAAAGAAATGTGGTTCTTGAGCTGAATAGAATACTGGAATCGAATCCAGCAAAGTAGCAACCACTTCTTCTTCCTCGGCTGTCAGCTGATCCTGGCTGTTGAGGATTGATTGTTTGAAAGCAAGTATTAGCTAAAAATACTTCTTTTCTCCAACTAGAATACTCTTCTTCCAGTAATCAATCTTATCCAGAGTAAGATGTTGAGCCATATCAAACTCCGGGCCGTCTTTTAATCAGTTGATTTTCTAATTTAAACTGAATGACTGTTAGTGCTTGGTGAACCTTTTTCCAGCTGGAGGATTTCTTTAGGAGAATAGCTATCGCTTCTTTTTCCTAACTTTTTGGTTTGAACTTTGCATTTTCCGAATAAGTCTTTTTCAGCAAAGAGGACGAGTGGTCTTAGATTAAGACCATAAGCTCGCTCAATATCGTAAAGATAGCTGTACCTAGCAGCTATTCGTAGAGAATGAGTAGACATTCTTTTTGAGCCGAAGAAAGCCCTATCCAGATAATGTCGTGGTTGCCCCACTGAATATCAACAGAATGATAAGCCATGATTTCATTCATTACTTTATCTGCTGGCTGCCCTCGGTCAAAAATATCGCCGACTATATGAAGATGATCATGATTAACTGCCGAATGACTTTTGCTAATGCCGAAATAAACTGACTTGCCTCGCCTAGATCAATCAAATAGTTCTGAATCGTTTCAAATAAATATTGCTATCAGGGCAAATTTCGATCTGTATAAAGCAATCTTCAATCACATAAGCATATTGTGGCGGAAGCCTTTCTCACTTTAGAACGAGTGTATTTTGCTGCCACAAAGTTAGCAGAGTCAACAAGTTTTTGAATAATTTCTCCATACCATCTTTTATCTTTCCAAAAGGATAGAAGGAACCCATCGCTCAAAAACTTCCTGAGGATACGCAATTAGTAAGGTCAGCTTGTCTTTTTCCTCTTTGATAATTTCTCTCCAAAGCAGTCATTGATTTTTCGTTCAGGTTTCCTGCGCAGGTTCTCAAGATATAGTCAAAGCCTCAAACTCACCATAGAATATCGCTAAGATACAATTCTGTTCCTTTTGGCAAATTTAATATGCTTCAGATTGATTAACTCTAGATGACCTTTTGCTTAGAATCAAAACTCTTTAATAGAATTCGTTTGTATTGCTCCCATTCGTTCACCTCATTTCAATACAATACTATATTTAATACTTATTTGAAGACAGAGATTTCAATGTTCTTCAATAATGCAAGCCGTTTCTTCAATAGATTTATCTGTCACATTGATAACATGTGCTGTGATATTTTTGAAAATACCTTTAGAATAATCAATCTTCATAAATTTTTCAATATCCGTATAGCTTGTGAGTTTGTGTCAAACCAAGCGCATCCAAGCGATTGACTCACTTTTTGCTAATTTATCCGGTCACACACGCAAATCAATCATTCTTCTTTATCTACTTTGTCCAAGATTTGCGGTAGCGGAACTTCAGGATCAAGGAAGATTTGATACTTTATAGCCTTTCTATTAGCTAAATAGATACTGAGTGAGTCTTGGGAAGTTCGAGAAACCCCAGAATCACAAGGTCTGACTCCAAAATCCTTGCAGGTTCTTGCCGTCATCATATTTTAACAGCAAAATTCAATCGCAGATATTTTGTTGAAAATATTCCGTATCCAAACGATGTAGAACACCTGGAACTTCAATTGGTTGAGATCCGTTTTTCCTTGATGATTTTCAAAGAATGGATTCATCAAATCTAGATAGAGACAATGATTGACTCTACTAAATTCCTCTAGCTGCTGCTGCTAAACGTGGCTATCTACCAAAGTGTCTGATAACAACTGCATCATCTTTGATAGCATCTTTGCAAAATATCTAACAATTCAGATTCCATATTAATAAATGGGAATCGATAACATTATTGAAAAATCAAATCTGGATATTGAGCCATGACGACTGATAATAATTTTTGGGATGTTCCTCCCAAGAATCAGAAATAGTATAAATAGTAACTCTCTTTTCATGAAAACTCCTTTTTAGTGATTTACTAGCATTTCTTGCTTCTTGGATAATAAAGTTCAGCAAAGCCGACTTAGTAATTGTTCCTATAATGTGAGCTTCATTTTGCTCCTCCACAACAGGCAATGAATCAGCGGCGGTCCTGCAAAAGTGCAGCTGCTTCAAGAATATTCAAACTCTTATGGCAAGTCTTAATATGTGGCATTCTGGTCATGCAAACGGCTGCGAGTCACATCAATATTGGCATTGAGGGCAGCCCTAACAAAATCCTTTTTCAGTGATAAAATGCCTAGCAGCTGCTTCTTTCATCTATCGCATAGAGAACATCTGAATCATACATAAATAAAAGTAATAATGGCATCTTGAATAAAACGAATCAGTGTGCCACCAATGGAGGAGGTCATCACATCCTCTACTTTCTTCTGAAATGTATCAAAGAAAAAGAGCGTTTCCAAAATCCGAACCAGCATAGGTGTAGCCAATAACTTTCGGACTTGCTTTTTAAAATCCTACTAAGGTTAGAAAGGATAAATCTGAGCGCAAGGGTGCCCTAGACACATCTAACAGTTCTGAGATCACCACTAACTGGTTGATCTTTCTTTTGCCAATCTCAGCGATCTCTTTTTGTCGTTTTGTTAATTTCAACTTACTCCTTTTTAAAAACTTCAATCTTTAATAATCATCATTATGTGTCATATTATAACAAATAAATTCTGATTTGTCAATCGATTTATGACTGATTCTTTTCTGTTGACAAACATATATGCTATATATTACAATGTATCTGTCGTATAATATGACACTATTTAATCAATCGGAGGCAAAAATGGATAAATGGATTTATTTTTGATGAAGGACGTGCTAGTGATAAAGCCTTATTAGGTGGTAAAGGCTAATTTGGCAGAAATGACCATTTAGGGGCTCCTGTGCTGAAGGGATTTTACCATTACAACTCAAAGTTGTCTACGTTATTTAGAAACTCCTTCTTTTTGAATCTATTTTAAAAGAGGAAAGTTTTGAAAGTGATTACGAACTTAGAAAGCAAGACAAATAAATTTTTTATGGGGAACGAACCCTCACTACTACTGGTTTCGTCCGTAGCGGAGCTAAAATTTCCATGCCTGGTATGATGGACACGATTCTCAATCTTGGGCTAAATGACTTACGCGTTCAAACTTTAGCAGATGTAACAAACGCCAATTTCGCTTACAATTGTTACTCGCGTTTGTGCAGATGTTTGCCGATGTCGTTTACGGCATTCCCAAAGAAGAATTCGACCAATGTTTAGAAAACCGAAAAACAATTGAATAAGAAGGTCAATGACTTTTTCAAAAGAAGAACACCAATCACTTATTCAACAATATAAAGAAGTCTATCAGGAACACTATCAAAATTTCCCACAAAGCCCTAAAGAGCAACTTTACGCTGCTATCAAAGCGGTATTCAAATCATGGAACAACCCACGCGCTAAAGTTTACCGTGAACTAAACCACATTCCACATGATTTAGGTACGGCCGTCAATGTTCAGAGTATGGTGTTTGGAAATAGCGACCAAAAAGTGGCACGGGCGTTGTTTTTCACCAGAAATCCTGCTACTGGTGAACCTCATCTGTTTGGGGAATTTCTCCTCAATGCCCAAGGAGAAGATGTCGTAGCTGGTATTCGGACTCCAGAGCCCATTGACTCTCTTAAACGAATCTTACCAGCAGACCTATGAAGATGCAACTCACGCCAAGATTCTTGAAAAACACTACAAAGATATGCAGGATATTGAATTTACCATTGAAAAAGAAAACCTTTATATTCTGCAAACGCGAAACGGAAAACGGACGGCTAAAGCAAGCTTAAAAATTGCTTTGGATTTAGTGAACGAAAAAATGATTTCAAAGCAAGAAGCTCTCTTGCGAGTCAGTCCTTCTACCATGACCAACTGATTCACCCTGTTTTTGAAGAAAAAGCTTTTAACATCAGCTCATCACTTAACTCAGGGACTTCCTGCTAGTCCAGGTCGCCGCAACAGGAGAAATTGTCTTACTGCCGAGCGCGCCAAAAGAATTTCATGCACTTGGAAAGAAAGTGATTTTGGTTCGCCAAGAAACTTCTCCCGAAGACATTGAAGGAATGGTAGTTAGTCAAGCAATCGTGACCAGTCACGGTGGTATGACTTCTCATGCAGCTGTTGTAGCTCGTGGCATGGGTACTTGTTGTGTCGCAGGATGCGGAGAATTATCTATCAACGAAGACGGAAAATACTTGCATGCGGTAAGGTAACCTCAAAAGAGGGAGACATTTCTCTGTCAGATGGCACTTCCGGCAAACTCTACATGGGTGATATTCCAACTACTATGATTGATAATACTGACGAATTGCAGTTGTTCCTTTTCTTGGGCAGATGAAAGTGGCTCAACTGAGCGTTCGTGCAAATGCAGAAACGATTCAAGACTTAAAAACAGCTATTCAATTTTGGTGCCAAGGGAATTGGTCTGGCTCGTACAGAGCATATGTTCTTTGGTGAGGAACGGATTTTAGAAATGCGTAGATTGATTTTATCAACGAGGATAATCGAAACTAAGTCTGCTTTAATGACACTTTTTGGCTTTCCAAGAAGAAGATTTCTATCAGATGTATCAAACCATTCAAGATAAACCGATGATTGTCCGTTTACTAGATCCGCCTATGCACGAATTTTTTTGCCAAAAACACAACAGGAAATTGAGCAATTAGCCGGGAAATTGCAAGTACTTCTTGATACACTAACGCGGAAAATCACTTCTCTACAAGAAACGAACCCAATGCTGGGACATCGTGGTTGCCGCTTGGGAATTACACAGCCTGAAATTTATAAAAATGCGGGTGAAGCTATTTTTAATAGCGCTATAAGACTAGCAAAAGAAGGCATGGTCATTAAACCAGAAATCATGAGTTCCTTTAATCGACAGAGGCATGGAGTTGGTTTCAATCAAAACGATCTCTTTTGTCAGCATATTGATAGATTTTTCAAGAAACATCACGTGCAGCCAATCCCTTACGAAAATCGGTACAATGATTGAACTGCCACGCGCTTGTTTCATCGCTGACCAACTAGCCGAGGAAGCAGACTTCTTTAGTTTTGGTACCAATGACTTGACACAAATGACCTATGGTTTTTCTCGTGATGATATTGGAAAATTTATCCAGCATTACAAAGAGGGAAGAAATCATGTCATTCGATCCATTCCAAAACCATTGACCGAGCTGGGTGGGCAGCTCATGAAAATAGCTATTTCAGCTCGTCAAGTGAAGCCAGAACTTCCAATTGGCATTTGCGGTGAAGTCGGAGGAGATCAGCTTTCTATTCCTTTCTTCCAAGAGATTGGCATTACTTATGTTTCTTGCTCACCTTATCGCGTTCCTGCTGCACGATTAGCTGTTGCGCAAGCACATCTTTCCCTAGTTCCTTTCCTATAAGTGAATCAGCTCTTTCTGTCTGCTAACAGGACAGACAGGATGAGCTGATGTAAAAGGTATTTTTAATCAATTTTCAATCGCTTTTTACATGAAATTTTCAAACATTTTGGAATAAGACAATTTTAAATAAAGAGGGCATAATGAAGATGAGAAAGGAGATTATCAACTCACAATGGAAAAATTATTCTCGGAAAAACAAAAACGGCAAATGCAAAAGAAGAAAAACACCTACTCGTCATCATATCAAAAAGGACTTTCTGCTTTTCAGAAGACCCTTTGCTACGATTGGGAGTATTCTTGGGATTATCACTGCAACGATTACAATCTTGACTTTCATGAACAATAATAAATCTGATAATAAGACAAAAGATAGCCAACGCAAACATCTATTATCAAAGAAATTCGGAAAGAAACAACAGACAGGGGCTCAAGTCTATGACACAACAGCTGCAAGTCAGGCTGACCAACAGAAACGAGTAGCACTGGTTCTGACACCACGCGGTCTAGTAATACATCAAGCGATACTGAGCTCTAGTCAGACAAGCAACACAACACGGCAACACCGTACAACTGCTAAGCTTCTAGCAATTAAAAAGCGGAAGGCGAGACAACCATCAGACCAAGGTCTGGAGCTGCTCAACTTTCGTTTTTATATTAATGCATACTCACTGAAAATCAACAAAGCTGAATGAGCATCTTTACAATGCGTGAACCCTAGCCCACGATCAACTGCTTCCAAAAGGTTTTTCGATAGAGACATCGGTTTCCTTTATCCGCAGACTTTAACGGTCCGGCTGCTAACAAAGGCTCGAAACACTTTTCACGGAGCATTATTTTCCGATACATTTTTCACTCGAAGATACAAGTCATTATAAATTCCTAGCCACTTTTAGCACCGAGTTGTTGATAAACTTCTGGTGCTTCAGAGTTTCCTCATCTGGGTAAAAGGCTTGTCCTCTTGGATTTCTTTTTGAGCAGCATCGCCTTAGCAGGCATGTTAGGCGTTGAGTAGCCAACATACAAAGCATTTTTATAGGCATTTCAGGTCTTAACATAAAGTTAATAAATTGATAAGCAGCTGTGACTGTTTTAGGAACGACAATATTGTCAAAACCAAAGATTGCTGGCTTCTGTTGGGACAACATGGCAGAAGCTTTGTCAGTCTTTTCCAACTTATTGCCGTGCTTCTGACACCAACACCAATCGCCGCATTGTTTTGAATCATATAGCTTTCATCTCGTCTGCTACAATGGCTTTGATATTCGGCGTCAGCGATAAAAGCTTATCAACCGCTTCTTGTAATTGGTTAGTATTTTTAGAATTGAGGCTACTAACCCTAAAGCATTTAGCCCGACACCACATTACCTCGCGCGCTCCATCAATCATCATGATAGAGTTTTTATATTCAGGTCGCACAGTCACTCCAGCAATGCTAGGGCTGTTTTGATACCATTCAGTGCTGTGAACCATCGCAAGCGTTCCCAAAAAGTAAAGGAATGGAGTATTGATTTTGGGGATCAAATGATTGATTTAAAACACGATTTCGATCTTTTCCAGCCTTTTAATCTGAGAATGATCCAGCTTTTTCTAGCAAGCGTTCCGACTATCATGAAATCATGTATTCACTCGGGACCCGCAATATCGTAGGTTGTCCCGCCCTGCTTTAATCTTCATCGTGTACATGGACTCAGTTAGGAATCAGTTGCTCATATTGGACCTGGATACCGGTTTCTTTTTGTGAACTTTCTGTCCAGTAACTCTGGATCAATGCAGTCTCTCAATTGTAGATGACCAGTTTGTCACCAGAGCGACTTTTGTCCGGACTTTCAATGTGATGGCTCGCTCCCCAGAGGACAAGGATAATGGCAACAATGCCCAGTAAAATGAATGAAAGCTTTTTCATGCGCATCCTCCTTCTCACGAGAACAGCACAGCTAATCAGCCAATTACCAGAATACTGAACAGAACATACCAAAGCTGAGAGAGCGGTGATTTCAAGTGAAAATCCTTGCCGAGCCCGCGAGCAAATCTCAAACGACAAGGTTGAAAACCATTTCCTGTCACTAAAGAAAGTCACAGCAAAAGTCGTCCAGAGGAATAGGTGAAAAGCTTTACAAAAGTACCGGCAATGATCGCCGGCGTCAAGATAGGGCAGCATGATTTCCTTTTGTAGCATCTGAACTCGCTTGCCCCCAAATCATGAGGCCGCCCTTAACCATGTCGTCATCATCTCTAGCCCGTGGCAATATCATCAAAACTACGATAGGAATTGAAAGGGCAATATGACTCGCCAGAACAGATAGAAAAACCTAATTGAAATTTGATAGTTGTAAAAAGAATTAAGAAACTTGCCCCAATCATGACATCTGGCGCTACCATAAGGATATTATTAACCGATAAAAAGGCATTTGGTATTTCTTTTGGCTTGATAAATATAAATGGCACTAAACGTTCCGATTGCTGTTGCAATCAAAGAAGATAAAGGCTACGAAAAAGGTCTGCGCTTAAAAATGAGCATCAAGCGAGTATCACGAACATATTTTTGAAAATGCGTCAGACTAAAGCCCTGTAAACTTGTTCATATCATCGCCAGCATTGAACGCATAACTAATCAAATCAAAAATCGGCAACATAGAATTAAGAAGACGACTGTTAAATAAATACTAGCAGTTTTTCATCGCTCTCCCCTTTCTTTCGTTGCCCACATGATAACGAGCATAGCTACAATCAAGACAACACCAATGGTTGAGCCCATGCCCCCAATTTTGTGTAGTCAGAAAATGCTGCTCAATGGCTGTACCTAGCGTAATAACGCGATTGCCACCTGATCAAACGCGTCAGCATAAAAAGACTGAGACTGGGAATGAAAGACTCGACTGCACACCACTTCTCACGCCATTCATAGATAAAGGAAAAACGACACGACGGAAGGTTTCCCAACGATTGGCACCAAGATCATAGCTGGCATTGATCAGATTTTGGTCCATGTCCTCTAAAACATTAAAAATCGGCAATATCATAAAAGGCAGTTCAATATAACTGGCTACAAAATAAAAGAGAAATTCGTAAACAGGATTTGCTGAGAGCCAATCCCAATAAAACTTATTGATTGACAGAGCCATTTTTGCCCGAAAATCCCAATAAAAGCATAAGCTTTGAGAAGCGAGATTGACCCAGGTCGGCAAAGATAATGAGCATCAACCAAAAGCTGTCTAGACTTTAGTTGTGTCAACAAAATGCAGTTGGGTAACTGATTACTAAAGTGACAACTGTGATAATCCCCGCATATAAAACAGAGTTCAAACTCATTTTGAGATAAGTCAGATTTTGCGAAGCGAAGTAAGTCTTATAGTTTTCAAGGGTAAAGTGACCTTCGATATTGAAAAACGACTGCTAAACAATCATGGCAACAGGCGCTAATACAAACAATAGAAATCCAAAGAATATAAGGAGCAACAAAAAGATTAGAGGTTGTTTTCTTCATCGCGCTCCTCCTCAATAGCATTGATTAAGCCTGCTTCTTGCTCTTCCATTTCGACATATTCTTCAATCCGAGCGTCAAACTCTTCCTCTGTTTCATTAAGCCGCATGATATGAATATCTTCTGGTTCAAAGTCCAGCCCAATCTCTCTCCGACAATGGCTTTTGACGAGTCGAGATGAATCATCCACTCATTACCCAAGCTCATCATAAGCGATGATCTCATAATGCACGCCACGGAAGAGCTGCGTATCAACCTTAACTTGAAGTTTTTCCTTCTTCCGGAAGTGTAATCCGCAAATCTTCTGGACGAATGACGACTTCCACCTGCTCATTAGGACGCATTCCTCCGTCAACAGCTTTCAAATCGCTTGCCATTAAATTCGACCAAATAGTCTTCAATCATCTTTCTAGGAAGAATATTGGATTCTCCGATAAACGTCGCTACAAAGTGATTGATAGGTTCATCATATATATCAACAGGTGTCCTGACTGCACATCTCCCGTCATTCATCACAAAAATCCAAGTCGCTCAGTAAAGCGCTTTCTTCTTGGTCATGGGCGACAAAAGACAGTAATCCCAGACGCTGTTGCAATTTCGCACCATCTGCATGTCTGTCCGCAACTTCAAATCGAGTGCAGACAAAGGCTCATCCAGCAAAACAACATCGCGGTTCATTGACAATAGCACGCTGTGTGGCCACTCGCTGGCGCCGACCACCGTGACAGTTTGCGGATAGAGCGTTTTCTCAAAACCGCCGTCCAAACGCAACCACATTTTCAGGACTTCCGCAACCCGATCGATCACTTCTTGTCAACTTTACGCAAACGCAACGGAAATGCCATTTTCAAAAACGGTCATGTGCGGAAAAAGGGCATAGGACTGAAAGCACCGTGCACACTGCGTTTGTTGGTCGGAATATCGTTGATTCGGACGCCGTCACGAAAAACATCACCGCTGGATTTTGCATCCAACAAGCCAGCGATGATATTTAGAATGGTTGATTTTCTCCATCCAGACATGCCTAAAGAAAGTGTGTACTTCCCTTCTTCCTAACTCAAAATTGATGTCCTTAAGACGACTGTATTGTTATCCTCAAAACTTTTGATACGTTTTTAAATTCTTTAATGATTGGTTTGTCTCAATCGCTAAATTCCTTCTTTTCATAGATTGACAGATTAAAGTCTTGTCCTGACTGATTTTCTTGGAGAATGATATCGAATGTGCCACTAGCAGACATCTCGTGCTTTCTCCCGATTATTCGGACTTCTCTTTCCAAAGTCACACCAGAATGAGCTTTCACTGTCTCAATCCCATGTGCAATCAATTTCTCATAATCGGCTGCTAGTTCCATTATCAACATTGTCAGCCATAAAACCTGCATGCTTTGTAGCAAAACCTCACCCGCAATGCGGTGTCTTTTTAAATTTGCTTTCCACTAACCAATGTGCCCTGCGAAATGCCCCACCGGACGTTTAAAAACAGAGCCACAAGAAGAAGAGGATACCTCTAAAGGCTGCTTCCAATTGACGAGTTGGTGGGTCCAAACGCTCCATTTCTTGACGAATCACACGGTGCATACTGAAAGTGCTAAAACTGACAGCAGAAATCACCCACATCACCTGTCAGTCGAACGTAGGAACGGCGATAACCAAAGTCACTGTCTTGAGCACTGATATTTTGATTTCTCCATCCCAGTCATCCACCTGCCACAAAGAAAGTAAAATATGCGCAAATTTCGCCACCATAGGCACGGCATTCATAGAGACAGCACCGCCACGTACTCCCGGAACTCCCACGGGCAGACTCAAACCTGTCAGGCTGTGATGAGACGCAGCGTGCCGTCATCGATCAGTACGTTAGCACCTGCTTCTGGCTCAGTGGTGAGACCGTCCACCGCAACACCTGTTTAATTTGTCAAACATAATCACAAAACCACGAATACCACCATCGTGAACGATGATGTGCTAGCATTTCCTATAGTACCATCCAAGGAATCTGCTCCCGATTAGCAAATTTTCACCACTCGTGCCAATTCCACTTAACGATTATCGCGGACCAGATAATCAGCAGCTCCACACCTACTTTTGACAACAAAGATATTGTTTAAAGGTTCATCAAAACGGATATCAATTCCGTTTCAATTCAGATTTTAACGTTTCTGAAAGTTGACATTTTTCTCTCTCTTAAACAAAATTCAATCTATTATGCAAATTTAGCAAATATTTACGATAAATTGAAGACAGATATTCTTTTCAAAGCCCCAAATCATGGCAGAACCCTTGATCCCATAGCTCTCCAGACTATTTACAAAAGAAGTGAGTGAAATCATGCGATGTTTGTAAAATCAACAATTTGAACTCCACTCTATCCTTTTAAATTTTGTCTTTACTCCAAAGCTCCATGTATTTTTCGAATATAATCAATGAACTTTATGAGTGTTGCTCGATCGCTCGAAATGCAATACGAGATAAACTTTCTCGTCTGAAAATCGACTAATCAAGTATTGACCTGATTTCATTATAACATTGACTTGATAGGCTTTCGTTACCTGCAACCGTGCTTTTTGAGCCTCAGATTTTCTTTACGCCCGCATTGTGTTTTGCCAATTGTAGTAAATGCGATTAGCAATCGCTCGTGCCGTAAATTCTTCTTTCCTTCTTTGATGTTGGCTTTTCTTTCGTATAGGCATTCATGAGTCACAGATTATAGGCAGAAACGCATCTGTATGCCAATGAATACGGTCGCACATTTACATCAGTAAACTTCACCCTACCCAGGGAATATCAATATAACAGTAATCATCCGAGCTCAACATCGTTGCATTTCTTCCGTCTCACATCTACGTAGCATTTGATGAACCTTGAGCTACTGCTTTCTTTTGCAGGAACTCTCCTTGACGAAGATGACTGTTGTGATGATTTTGGGTTTGCTCCTCCGCTCGAACCATACGCTGCTTCTAGTGTAAAGACAAGGAGTACCGCTAAAAATAAAATCAGCCAGCTCTTTTCTTCTTCAGCTAATTCCTCCTATCTATTTTAGCATATTTCATTTGGAGTTCACAACTATTTTACGGCACAAGAAAGATACATTCCCTCTCTTTTATAGCTTTACAGTACAATATCACTCATCATCCATGCTGAGGACGCTGAGGAACGCTTCTGTAGGCACTTCAGCGGATCCGATGGCCTTTCATCCTTCTTACCAGCCTACTGTTTTCTCCAAAGAGCTATGCGTTTACGGGAGCATCTCCACCATAACATTTAAGCAGAAAACATCCGTAGAGCTTTACGCCGTTCGTCCGTGCCACACCCAATTCTTCGACCTCATCAGTGCCTGAATCGGCACTCTCCAACCGTGCTGACGCCGAATAATTTTCTTTACAATTTTCACCAATCAATTTTCCGCGTTCAGGGGCCAAATTCCTTGTGAACAATGAAGCTAAGAGCGTCTACTTTTGTCGCCATTAAGGAGAATATCCATTTTAACGAGACTCGATCTTTGCGGTATTCTGAGATTTCATAGTCAGAGCCAGCACAGCCACGAGTTTGGGAGGATTTTAGTTTGTCGCACAGTCAAATCAGACAATTTCTGCCAACGGGATCGGTGAGATGACGACTGACCCGATTTTCATCGATATGAGTCTCATAGTCACAAAGAGTCTGCGCGTTTACGCTGAGCCAGTCCATGGCGTCCGACAAATTTCCTGCGGGCACCATAATCTGTGGCACTGACATAGGCTCTTTCAATGGAATCAATCTTGGTCGGTTCTTGGAAATTCGCTCCGGATTTGGAAACATCAGCTTCGCCGTCTGTCAGACACCTGTGTAGATCGCGACGGTGCCGTCATAATCAAGTCAATATTAAACTCTCTCTCCAAACGTTCCCAGAATCACATCCACATGTGAGCCAAACCGAGGAAACCACAACGGAGGCCAAAACCTAGAGCCTGAGCGGGTTTCGGGCTCAAATTGAAGACTCAGCATCATTAAGTTGGAGTTTTTCCAGAAGCTTCCTGCTGAAACTCATTATATTTATTTGATTCACTGGATAAAGAATCCGGCAAAAACCATCGGATCTCATTTGCTTGTAGCAGCCATGGAAGTGGTTCATCTGCTGGATTATTCGCTAAAAGTCACCGTATCGCCATACCCGAGTATCCTGAGCAGTCGTGATCAGGCTGCGATATGACCAGCAGCCACCTGTTGCGAGGAAAATCTCGTCCAGCGGCTTTTTGGGTAGAAAATACCAGCTCGGTCACATCAAGTCTTGCCATTGCTCATCGGGCTGAATGGTATCTGCTTACCACAACTCCGTCCATCACGCGCAGCACTTGCAGAAATAACTCCACGATAAGCATCATAAACCGAGTCAAAAATAAAGAGCCTTTGAGTGGAGCGGTCACATCTCCACCTGTCGGTGCAGGAACTTTCTCCACGATTTGCTCAAGAATCTCTTCAATCCTGATACCAGCTTTTAGCTTGAAGCTAACACAGCTTCACTTGCGTCCAAACCAATGACATCTTTCAATCCTCAGTCCAACCTCGCTCTGCATCAGCATGGTAAGGTCAATTTTATTGATAACCGGCAAAATTTCTAAATCATTATCCAAGGCGAGACATTGAATACAACTAAGTTGTGCTTCAATGCCTTGTGCTGCATCAACCACCAAACAGCAGCCTCCCTTCACAGGCTGCCAAAGAACGAGAGATACATCGCAAGTCCATCGTGTCCCGGTGTGTCAATCAAGTGGAAAATATAAGTTTCGCCGTCCTTAGCAGTCCATAGTTGAGCTCTCAATCGCGTTGAGCTTTACTTTGTACGTGCTGCTCCTGCTCCAAATCCATGCGTTATCCAAAGCTGGAGCCTGCATTTCTTCGACTCGAGACCGTCTCGTTGCTTCCAAATTCTGTCTGCCAAAGTCGACTTACCGTGGTCAATGAGTACACAGAGAAGTTCGAATCTTTTCTGCCGTTTTTTAATTCATCTACATTCATTTTTTCTCTCTATCCTTTTCGAGTATTCTATTTATTATAACATAAGGCAGGTGACTTTACCAGTCTTGAAAAGTTCATATCCCGTTTCATTTGTGCTATAATAAAAGCAAATACATTTACAGAAATGAGGGAAGGATTAAGTTAATCGCATTAGATATGGATGGGCACACTTAAATAGCCAAAAAGAAATTCCCACAATATATTGATGCTATTCATGAGGCAGTTGAAAACGGGAGTAAAGCTTCACCTTGTACAGGTCGCCTGGTCGAGTGAAACTTTACTATGAACAATTAGGGGTTGAGTGGAGAAACGAATATGTCATCATTAACAACGGCTGCTCTGTTTCATCAAACGAAAAGATTAATCTTGTTGTTGGAAAGAAATTGAGTGAAAGACATTTTATTCAGATAACATTGCCAAGCAAACTCCTTCCACCCGACTCTTTTTGATGAAGAACGCGCTTAGTGGTAGACGAAAAGCCGCGAGCTAGTTACCTACGACGCTAGCCTTGCTTTTTACAACCCCCACAGAAATCAGCCTCAAAGAAGCTATCAGCGGCAAGCAGAATATCATTCCAAGCTATGTTTCAGCACGCCTGGATGAATTAGACACCTTTGCGCAATTTGCAAGTCAGATTTGCCAGCATTTCAGCGGTGTTCGTTCCCAACCAGTCATTTACGAAGTTATGCCCAGCGCACTACTAAAGCGACTGCTCTTAGGGAATTAGCTCAACGATTATATCAAGCCCCAAGAAATTATGCAATTGGTGACGCCAATAATGACATCGAATGCTAGAGCTTGCAGGTCTTGGTGTATATGGGAAATTCAGTGATTATGTAAAAACTCGCTGATTACGTTACAGATAGCAATGATGAAACGGTGTTACACAGCTATTGAAAAACTCATTTTAATAACTAATAGGATGAATCTGCGAGTTTTCAAGTTCATGATTTTTATTGAAACATATTGTCATTCTTCACTATTTGTAGATAGCCTTCCTCCCAAAATATGACACACTAGTTACATCTATGCAAAAAGGAGAACTTATGAACTACCCTAATCTTTTAAACCGTTTTCTGACTTTATGTTAAAGTCATCACATCGCTCAGACGAGACCTCCGCTACTACTCCCAGCGCACCCGGAGTCAGGGTGGACTTTGCGACCAATATCCTTATCCCTGAGATGAAACGCGTTGGTTTGGAATGTATATGATGCACCAATGGCTACGCCATTGGTACTCTTCCTGCAAATGACCCAAGTCTCACGCGCAAAATTGGTCTCATTTCACTATGGACACAGCAGATCAATCGCAGAAGGTGTCAATCCACAAATCATTGAAAATTATGACTGCGGTGTAATTCTGCTAGGACAATCTGGTTTTAACTCTTGACCTCCGCTGATTTTGATAGTCTGACATAAGGGACAAAACCTTGATTACAACTGATGGAACAAATCTCTTCTCGGCTCTGATGATAAATCAGGTATTGCTGAAATCATGACAGCGATTGAGTATCAACAGCTCATCCTGACATCAAACACTGCGAAATCTCGAGTTGGCTTTGCACAGATGAAGAAAGTTCGCGTCGGAGCCGACAAGTTTGATGGTAGATTTTGATGTGGATTTTGTGAGTACGATTGACGCGACCTGCTCGGTGAACTTCAATTTGAGTTCTAGCGTAGCCGCAGCCGACATTACTTTCCAGGACGCACGTCCACTCCTGGCACCGCCAAAGGACAACATGATTAATCGCCTGCAATTAGCCACTGACTTCTCTATAATCGATCTGCCAGAAGGTGCTCTGCCCAGAGCTGACAGATTTGTCACGAGGGCTTCTACCACCTTAAGGAATGTAGAAGGAACTGTTGAAGAAGCAGCAAAAGTTATACCATTCGTGACTTCGACACAGCAACTGAGCAACGCAAAACTGAACTGATGCGCTCTATTGCCGATAAGATGAATGCAACGCTTGGAGGCGAACGTGTGCAGTTAGAACTTTTAAAGATCAATACGGCAACATGCGTCAAGTCATTGAAAAGACACGACACCATCAATATTGCAAAGGCTGCTAGTGGGATTGGACATCAAACCGATTATCGAACCCATTCGTGGCGGAAACAGACGGCTCAAAGATTTCCTTTATGGGCATTCCGGACACCAAACATCTTTGCCGGCGGTGAAAAGCGTGCATGGACGCTTTGAATATGTCAAAGTCAGCAAAACAATGGAATCGCGCCGCTGATACTATTATTGGTATCGTTTCTTACAAAGACTAACACTCCATAATCTCTATCAAAAACCGCAACTTCATCAAAGCTAAGTTGCAGTATGACTCTATCTTCTGCGAAATGTATTGCACCATCTCTCTAAAAGTTAAAAATGCTAGTAAAATAATAGCTACGAGCCAGATTGTTTTCAACAACAAAATTGTATCAAATAAGTGGAAACAATCGCCCTCGTCACAAAACTTCCTTAATAAAGCAACGAAGAAAATAGCTTGCAGACAAAGTCTCTTTGCCCCCACTATTAAGTACCAAAACTACCATTGTGATATTGCCTGTCATAAAAGAATTGGCTGTAGACAATGCCGTCCACTTCACCAAAAGCTGTTGCCACCAACCCCATACAAAACCAATCGGCGGAACAATGAAAATTGGACACGGTTGCTGGTAGAAATCCTGTAAGCCCACAAACCAAAATCAGTGGAAGAATCGCTGGACAGCGCTATAAAGAATTTTCAAAGTTATTTTGAATGCACACACACAAAAATGCCTCAGCATAAAGCCAGCATCGTTGCCAACTTCACTTCTATTTCTCCCTGTCTCATGATGAATCAATTCAACTGGACAAGAAAACAACGTTTCCTGCTCGGGCCTGCAACCAATGTCCCGCCTCTTTCACACAAATGTATAAGCATCAGTCATAGCCAGTCAGCAGACAGGCATTTGGATCGCGAATGAAACTCTCTCTCTCTTTTACACTATCTATCATCATCACTCAAAAAGTCTCAGTACCTCACTAGACTTCCTTTCTATGACTCTCTTTGCTCTCCAAAATCACTTTTCGTTGTAATCAAATCAATCGCTACTGCATTAGAAGCCCTTCTGGAATAATCACATCCGCATAGCGCTTCGTAGGCTCAATAAATGGATGATACATAGGTTTTACCACAATACCCAGATATTGCTCAACGCAACATCGTTCAAACTACGTCCACGCTCATCCATATCTCGCTTAATCCGGACGAATGATCTCGAACATCAATCATCTGTATCAACAAAATCTTAATGTCCACTAAATCACGTAAGCTGCTTTATCCCTTCTAAAACCAGAATTCCTTCCACAATAAAGACATCTTGGTGGATCTTGACGATAGGTTTTACCGCTGCGTGTATGAGCTGCATAATCATACGTCGGAACATCTCACCGGACGTCCTGCGACAATCTCCTTTTGATTTTGCGCAATCATCAACTTGTGTCAAAAGCAAAAAGGATGGTCATGCACTGGTCTTAATCCGCTCTCAAATGTCAAATGTGACTGATCCTTATAATAAGAATCATGCTCACACAGAAATCTTTTCTTTCATTTGGGAAATCGGACAGAATGGCTCTTGGAAACACTCTGTCTTACCTCGCCACCAGAACCACCAGTTACGCCAATAATACCCGGTCTATTTTGCATTATTCACTCCATATCATCTTATCTATTTC